>Ga0209634_1000320_pt1 | contig 36912 bp, 49 predicted proteins | sample LinPmetageLP40_FD_184043 | JGI IMG/M metagenome (GOLD analysis project Ga0209634, IMG submission 184043) | Marine viral communities from the Pacific Ocean - LP-40 (SPAdes) (version 2) | ecosystem: Environmental > Aquatic > Marine > Oceanic | place: Pacific Ocean | collected 2010-08-26 | reverse complement strand
TAAATGGTAGTGAGTATGGTAGTGAAGAGGGTAGAAAGTTTGCAGTTGCATATTACCGAGAAGATTTAAAAGCTATGGATTGCAACCCAGATATTTATGCTCAACAGAATGAGAATAAAGATAATCCACACAAAACTATACACGTTGATGAGTGCATGAAAGCATTGGGCAATGGTTCAGAAATTATTGGAATGGGTAAAGAGTTTGATAGCCCATACTATCTTGATGTCATTGGAACTTCATACTGTCGTTCAAGAGCAATAGCCTGTACTAAAGATGAGTACACACAATTTGAAACTTGGAGAATTGCAAAAGCAAATGTTGTATCTAAACACCAAACGTGGATAGATACAATCACTAAACAATGTAATCAGTTAAAGATTGGATTGAAAGCATACAGATATCTTTCAGAGGGTATTGAACTTGCAACAGAACTTGGAATACAAGTTGATGAGGCAGAGTTAATTAGAACTAACTCAACAGGTTTGACTATCTACAATCCAAGCAATTTGGCTAGTATGATTAAAGGCATGAAGAATAAACAATCAGCTAATACAAGAGAGGCAAAACTATTGGCAAGGAAACAATATGAAGAAAGTCTAAATTAAGGGTTGACACTATGGGAGTATTAGTATATACTCCCATACATAACAGAAAGGTAGAAATGCAAGAAAACACTAAATTTAAAATCACATACTATTCTAACAAGGATAAGAAACACATTACAAGAAATGGAACATGGACAGAGAAGTCTAGATATTGGACTTCAAAAGTTGGTGCGAATCTAATGACATATTTTGATGATGACGCACAAGGTTATAGAACTGCCAAAGGCAGTTGGAAAGTGAGGTTGTAATGACAAGCTTTGAATTTTACTGTATCGTCACATTTTTTGGTTTGATAATGGGAATGGTGGTAGTAGCATGAGTAACAAACATTTTTGCCAAGGACCAGACTGCCATACTAGAACTACTAATGATAGGTTTCTAAAATCTAGAGGTGTGGTTCGTGGGAGATATGCAGAAACTAATATAGATAGAAACATCAACACTGGTTATTATGATTATACAAGGTCCAAGTATTTTTGTAGTCAAGGTTGTCAATCAGAGTGGTTGAATGTACATATGGAAAACATCGAACAAGGCAGACCGATTGAGTTTATCAGACACAGACGAGAGAGCCAAGGATATCGCAAGGTAACTAATGAGGATAGTTATCGTCCATATACTACTATTGAAAGGGTTGACAACGCATAGAATATAGGATATAGTAGGATACATAACAGAAAGGTACAAAATGGGAAAACTAAAACAAGAAACAATGATTGACGCAACAGAGGAACGTAAGAATAGATTCAATGGAGAGTCTTGCTTACTTACACCTCACGAGGCAAAGATACATGATGATATCTTTATCAATGAGTTAGCAGCAACACTAGAGGACAAGCAGCCTGGTAAATCAGCAGGCGACTCTAAACTATGGAACCAAGTTAGAAGAGGCTTGGATTACTTCAGACAACATAATGCAGAGGCTTACATGGTATTGCTCGATTAAATACTACGTTCTGTTAGACTAGTAGTCTGGCGCGCACCCTATGTGATTTTTGCATACAAGCATAGGTTGTGCGCCAGGCATCAAGAGAATTTTATCTGAAAGCTCAAGGGCGTCCAAATCTTGCCGATGGCATTTCCCTGTACGTAAGCAGTGACCGCAAGGTAGCAACCTGGAGTTTGACTGGCTGTTAGTACGTGCACGGAACGCAGCCGGTTTCATATGATTGATAGAGGTACCAACGCGAGTCGGGTTTTTAAATTTTTTTACAAAAGGGTTTTTTTATTTTTATAAAAGGGGTCCCAATAGTTTGTATTTATGCCAGCTTTCATACATTTAAAGCCTTATAATACTTTTTTACTTTTTGAAAAAATAGTGTAAAAATTTTCTAGAAAAAATTTTTCAAATGAAGATAGATAAAGATAAACTAAAGAACTTTGATAAGTTACCTGCAGATGTGAGGAGACAATTTTCCTTATTGGCTAATCAGTATGGTGAAAAGAAAAAGACCGCTGGTATACAAAATAACTTTATGGATTTTGTAAAACATGTTTGGCCTGATTTTATTGAAGGCTCCCATCATAAAAAAATTGCTGATAAGTTTGATAGACTTGCTCAAGGTAAAATTAAAAGATTAATTATCAATATGCCACCCAGACATACTAAGTCTGAATTTGGTTCTTATCTTTTACCTGCATGGATGGTTGGTAGAAATCCTAAACTAAAAATTATTCAATCAACTAACACAACTGAATTATCTGTAAGGTTTGGTCGTAAGGCTAAATCTTTGATGGACTCACCAGAATATAAACAAGTTTTTAAAACTAGACTTAATCCAGATTCTCAAGCTGCTGGTAAATGGGAAACAGAACAAGGTGGTGAATATTATGCTGCCGGTGTTGGTTCTGCTATTACAGGACGGGGAGCTGATCTACTAATTATTGATGACCCACATACTGAACAAGATGCCATGAACAATCAAGCTCTTGATAGAACTTATGAGTGGTATACTTCTGGTCCACGTCAACGTCTTCAACCTGGTGGATCAATTGTTGTTATCATGACAAGATGGAATCAAAAAGATTTAACAGGTAGATTATTAAATGCTCAAAAAGGAGTTAAAGCTGATCAATGGGAAGTTGTAGAATTTCCTGCTATCCTGCCATCAGGTAAACCTGTTTGGCCAGAGTATTGGAAGTTAGATGATTTAGAATCTGTTAAAGCTAGTATTCCCCTGACTAAATGGAATGCACAGTATATGCAAAATCCTACTTCAGAAGAAGGTGCATTAATAAAACGTGAATGGTGGAAGAATTGGGAAGAGGATGAGATGCCACCGCTTCAACATATTATACAATCTTACGATACAGCTTTTATGAAAAAAGAAACTGCCGACTACTCAGCTATTACAACCTGGGGCGTGTTTCAAGAAAATGAAGACTCACCACCAAGTTTAATATTGGTTGATGCATTAAAAGGTAGATATGAATTCCCTGAACTCCGGCGTATTGCAATGGAGCAATACGGCTACTGGAATCCTGAAACAGTTATAATCGAGAGTAAGGCATCAGGGCTTCCCTTAACTTATGAGTTGCGTAAGATGGGTATTCCTGTTATAAATTTTTCACCATCTCGTGGTAACGATAAACACACGAGGGTAAACGCAGTATCTCCGCTCTTTGAGTCGGGACTGATATGGGCGCCCAAAGATATGGACTTCGCACAAGAAGTCATCGAGGAATGTGCAGCTTTTCCTTATGGAGACCATGATGATCTAGTGGACTCAATGACTCAAGCTGTAATGAGATTTAGACAGGGAGGTTTAATAAATCACCCTGAAGATTACGAGGAGGAAAAAATGCCTCCACAACAGAGGACGTATTACTAATGGAATATTATGAAGATGTAATTGATGCTTATGAAATGGGATTAGGAGTAGAACCAGGAGAGTCCTTGACTGATTACATAAAAAGAAATAATATAAATATTATTGAAATGGATATCTTTAGACCAACAGAGTCTAAAAGAACCAAAGAGGCTAATGGAGGAATTATGAGAAATTTTTATGCACAAGGTGATGAAGTTGAAGAGTTTCAAGAAGAAGACTTAGATACAATTGAATTAATGAAAGACCAAGGCGTGCCTATGGGTGAACAAGTCAGGGCTCAAGATTCAGGCATCATGCAAATGGCAGATAGAGATCCTTTATTAGAAGACGAATATAATAAATACAGATTTGATATGTTAGAACAAGGTTTAGAGCCTATGGACTTTGATAGTTTCAGAAGAGAAGCTATGAGTGATCAAGCATCGATCGATCCTAAAATTAGAATTGAAGAAGTTGTAATGGAATTTATTAAACAAAGAGGTCGTAAACCAAACTCATTAGATGAGCTAAAAGAATTTTATGAAATGAGTATGGGTACAGCTAAAAATCCTGGAATGGATGTTGTTAAAGAATTAGTTGAAGATGATAAAACTAGAATTACTTTAGCTGGAGGATCTTTCCCTGATCTATCAGGTGATGGAGAAATTACACAAAAAGATATCTTAATTGGTAAAGGTGTTATTGATAGAGATAATAAACAATCAGGCGGTCTAGCAGCAATACTAGGACTGTAAATTGAAAATTCACGAGTACAACGAGATGATGTCGTATCTGGTACGACGTGAGAAATTTGCCGACGGCACACCTCCACCAAAAAAACCTTACAGCGCAGTTCAGTTTAAAAACAAAGCAGACACTTTATTACAAGGTGTATATGGAACTGGAAAATCTTCTAATGCTTTTCTTGTAGACTTAATGCAGAAAGAATTAGACAAAGCTGTTACTGAAGGTGTTGTCACAATGCAAGAAGGTCTTGAGTTTATTAAAAGCAGAAAAAAGTATTACGACGATTATATAAAAGAACAAAGTGAAACTACAGAAGGTCGTATTGGTTTGCCAGAGGTAGAAGAAAGAACTGAACTTGCTATTGGAGGAGGAGCTATTACAGGAAAAGATTTAGGAACTCGTGAAGGGTTTTCCAAATTGTACGGACCTAATATTAGAAAAAAGAAAAATCAAGATCTTTTGGAAGTTACTCTTAATAGAGGCAATGAAACATATTATGACAGTTTTAGTTATGGAGATGGAAATAGACCAGGACCTAAACCAAAATATCCTAATGAAGAAGCAGCTTTAAAAGCTGCTAATAAATTTAGAGACTCTGTAAAAAATCTTCCAAAAAAAACAGGAACAGTTATGACAGAAAAACGTCTAGAGCTTGCTGCAGAACGAAAAGGAAAAGTATCAGACACAGGTAAAAAAGCTGAGATTAGAAATGCATTAAATGATATTATTAAAGCTGGTGGTAAGTCTTTTTCTAATGAAGATTTAAGAAAACTTGTAGATACGAGTTTATTTGATACAGACGACTATTTCAGAAAAACAGTAGATCTTGTCAAAAAAGAACCTGCGTTTGAAAATTTAACGTTTGAAAAAAAACCAAGAGTTAGATTAAAAAATGATCCAGTAAGTGTTCTTCAAGCTGCAGCTTCAGAAAGAAGAAAGAAAAAATTAAATATTTTAGGTTCTAAAGAATATGAAAAAAAATTATATACGTTTAAAAAACAAGTCCAAGAAGGTTTAGGTTTAGAAACATATAAAACATCAGGTTCAATAAGTGGAAAATCTAAAGAAATTCTTCCAATTGAAATGGGTCATCAATCGAGTATAAAACAATTATCTTTGTTAAAACAAAAAATGAGACCCGAAGATTTAAGTCCTCAATATTTTGAAGCTAATAGAAAAGGTATTTCAAAATATGAAGGTGGAGTTCAAACTTTGGAAAATAATTTAAATAAAAATTTTTACCCAGCACAAAAAAAATTATATATTGAAGCTAAAAAATTTATTGATGCCGGTAAAACGGTTCCTGCAGATCTACAAAACAAAATTGTTTCTTTAAATGAAGATATACAAAAATTTGTAAATAAGACAGTTGAAAAATATCCTTTATTAAAAGATAGAGTTAATCCTATTACAATAGATGCAAATGATTTAACTGTAAGAAGAGGAGATAATGTTTTTAGGCAATTAGGAATAGGTTTAGTAGACCAAAACCTAGGTGATATTAAAACAGACAGTATAGATGATTTAACTATTAAAGCTAACCTAGCTGAACAAACTTTAAAAGAAGCAGTTGATGCAGGTTTAATTGATGAGGTTGAAGGAAGAAAAAAATTAGATAAATTTTTAAAAGTTAAGAATCCAAAAATAGAAGAGTTGTCAAAAATTCCGGGCGTCACCACTGCAGATAAAATAGAGCAGCCAGAAAAATCTAAAATAAGAAATATGTTTGATTCTTTTAATCAAAAAATAAAAAATGCAGGTAACGCTTATAGAAGTATTAGACCAGGTATTGATGCTCTTACCACTGCTTTTCCTGGTAAAGCAGATAATGCAATAGCTGCTGCAATAGACTTTCCAATGATGTATATGTCTGGAGCACCTTTTTCTCAAGCCGCTGCAAGTGCAGGATCTATGTTTATGAATAATCCTAATGTTGGTAAAGCAGTCAATATAGGTTTAGAGCAAGCTGCATTAAGTGAAGAAGAACAATTTTTAAAAAATGCAATGGAAAGAAAGCAAGGTATTGAATCAATGTTGCAAAGTATTCCTACAAGATTTAGAGAGATGATAGAAGCAAACAAAGGTGTAAAAGATGAAACCGAAACATACGTACCCTAAAACCTGGCTCCTGCCGCCTGAATCAGGACCCACGCCTCAAGGGTTGAATATTAACTATAATACTGTTAAGACAGTGAAACTGGAGAAAATAAAAAATGGCAGACAAAGTAGACAAGTCCCTGACGCAAGGTCCAAGAGGCTCGGCAATTATACCGGGTGAAGAACAAATTCAAGAAGCAATTATTGAAGAACAAGTAACACAGGAACAGGCACCAGGGCCCATAGAACAAACAGAATTAGAAGATGGATCAGTAGAAATAGATTTTGATCCTCGAGCTGCGCAACCAGAAGGTGGCGATGAACACTACGCAAACTTAGCAGAGTTTTTACCAGACGACGTTTTAGATGAGATGGGTGCAGACCTTTCTCAAAAATATCAAGATTACCAAATGGGTAGAAAAGAATGGGAACGTTCTTACACTCAAGGTTTAGATTTACTAGGTTTTAAATATGATATGAGAACAGAACCTTTTCAAGGAGCTTCAGGTGCAACGCATCCAGTTCTAGCAGAAGCTGTTACTCAGTTCCAAGCGTTAGCTTACAAAGAATTACTTCCAGCAGATGGTCCAGTTAGAACAGCTGTTATCGGTGCACCAAGTGAAGAGAAAACTAAACAAGCACAACGTGTTAAAGATTTTATGAACTACGAGCTCATGGAAAAAATGAAAGACTATGAGCCCGACTTTGATCAACTGTTATTTTATTTACCTTTAGCAGGATCAGCTTTTAAGAAAACTTATTATGATGAGTTATCTAAAAAAGCTGTGTCAAAGTTCGTACCGGCAGATGATTTGATTGTACCCTACACGGCTACCTCATTAGACGATGCAGAGGCAATCATCCATCGGGTAAAAATTTCTAAGAACGAATTAAGAAAACAACAAGTAGCAGGTTTTTATTTAGACATTGATTTAGGTTCTCCAAGACAAGTCGAAGACGATGTTGAGAAAAAAGAAAGAGAACTAGAAGGTCAAAGAAAAACACAAGATGATGATGTCTACACTCTTTTAGAATGTCATGTTAATTTAGACATAGAAGGTTTTGAAGACTCTGACGAAACAGGTGAACCATCAGGAATTAAAATTCCATACATAGTAACAGTAGATGAGTCTACAAGAAATGTTTTATCTATCAGACGTAACTATGAAATTGGTGATCCAGAAAAAAACAAAATTCCTTACTTCACTCATTTTAAGTTTCTTCCAGGACTAGGGTTTTATGGCTTTGGTCTAATCCATATGATTGGCGGATTGAGCAGAACTGCAACTGCTGCACTCCGTCAGTTATTAGATGCAGGAACTTTATCTAACCTACCTGCTGGATTTAAAATGCGTGGTATTAGAATTAGAGATGATGCACAGTCAATTCAACCAGGTGAATTTAGAGATGTAGATGCACCAGGTGGAAATCTAAAAGATTCATTTATGATGTTACCATTCAAAGAACCATCAGCTACATTGCTAAACCTTATGGGTATTGTGGTACAAGCTGGTCAAAGATTTGCATCGATTGCTGATCTACAAGTTGGTGATGGCAATCAACAAGCTGCAGTTGGAACTACAGTTGCTTTATTAGAACGTGGCAGTAGAACAATGTCAGCTATTCACAAAAGAATTTACTCTTCATTAAAACAAGAATTCAAATTGTTAGGAAGAGTATTCAAGTTATATCTACCACCGGAATATCCGTATGACGTAGTTGGGGGTCAAAGAACAGTTAAACAAACAGACTTTGATGATAGGGTAGATATATTGCCAGTTGCTGATCCCAACATCTTTTCTCAAACTCAGCGTATTTCCCTCGCACAAACAGAGTTGCAGCTGGCAACTTCTAATCCGCAGATGCACAACATGTATCAAGCGTATAGAAATATGTATGAAGCATTAGGTGTAAAAGATATTGACACATTATTAGTTAAGCCTGAACAACCACAACCGATTGATCCAAGTTTAGAAAACATCATGGCATTAAGTGGTAAAAATTTTCAAGCCTTTCCAGGTCAGGATCACAGAGCACATATAACTTCACATTTAAATTTTATGGCAACTAACATTGCTAGAAATAATCCTGTGGTTATGGCGGCAATGGAGAAAAATATTTTTGAACATATTAGTTTAATGTCTCAAGAACAAATTGAAATAGAGTTTCCAAAAGAATTACAACAGTTAGCTCAGATGAATCAGATGGCTCAAAACAATCCACAGATTGCACAAGCTGCACAACAGATCAGTCAAAAGATTGAAGCAAGAAAAGCTGTCTTGATTGCTGAAATGATGGAAGAATTCTTAAAAGAAGAGAGAGAAGTTACTTCTGGTTTTGGTGATGATCCAATTGCTAAGTTAAGAGCAAGAGAATTAGACCTGAGAGCGCAAGATAATGAAAGAAAAAGAAAAGAAGGTGAGCAAAGAATCAATCTTGATCGTATGAAAGCAATGATGAATCAACGTGAGCATGAAGATAAGCTTAATCAAAACGCAGATTTAGCAGAAATGAGAGCTGAAACATCAATTGAAAAAACTATTCTTAGTAAATCAATACCAAATGTTGATAAAATGATACCAAGTGTAGAAATTCAAAAGTACAAAGGAGAAAATAGATAAAATGGCTAAACTAGACATTAAAAAAGCAATAAAAAAACCTGGTTCACTAAGAAAATCTCTTGGAATAAAAAAAGGTAAGACAATTCCTGCTTCAAAACTAAAAGCAGCAGCTAAGAAACCAGGAAAGCTTGGACAAAGAGCAAGATTTGCTATAACATTAAAAAAATTGAAGAAAAAATAAGGAGAAACTATGGCTAAAAAAGAAGAATCTTTTAAAGCGTCTGAAATAGGCATTCCTTCTCAAAATATTGAGTTGGATCCGAGATCTGTTACGACTGCAAATGGTATGCCAAGAAACTACATACCAACTGGAGACAAAACTGAGGTTAGAGGAACTAAAAGAATGCTAAAAGACAAAAAGAAGACAGCAACTTGGTACTAACATGTGGTTTTCGGCAATTAAATTAGCCGTCTCTGCTGGTAGTAAAATTTATGCTAACAAACAGAAGACTAAAATGGCAATGTCAGATGCACAGCTTATGCACGCATCTCGTATGGCCGAAGGAAAAGAAGCTTACCAGGGAAAATTATTAGAGGCCCGTCAGTCAGACTGGAAAGACGAGGCAGTTTTGATAATTTTAAGTTTGCCCATCGCAATTCTGGCCTGGGCAGTCGTATCGGAAGATCCTACAGCAATGGACAAGGTAAAATTGTTTTTTGACATGTTCTCGGAGCTTCCAAAATGGTTCACAAATTTATGGATCCTTGTCGTGGCGAGCATCTATGGTATAAAGGGTACACAAATATTTAAACAAAACGGAGGAAAAAATAATGGCAAATAATAGATTTAATAAACAAGTAACACCTAAAGGATACAAAGTAGGTGGAAGAGTAAGTAAAATGGGTGGTGGGATGTCTACTGCTAGAAAAGACATGGCGTCTGGTTTTTACAAAGATGACATGGGTATGCAAGGCGGAGCTATGTATAAAAAAGGTGGCAAAGTCAAAAAAAATACTAAACGTATGAACAAACTTGAAGAGCTTGGAAGAGTTGATGCTGAAAAAGCTTTTACCAAAAAAGGTAAAAGAAATTTAAAAGCTGAAAAGAAAAGAATAGTAAAAGACCTTAACAAGAAAAAATAATGTCTAAAAAAAATATCCAGAAACTTCTTCAGCAAATGGCTGGTAAGAAAAAGAAAAAAGTCAAGAAGCCTGATCCAAGAGCAGAAGCTCTTAGGGGTAGAAAATATTTTTCTAAAGGTTCTGGAGAAAGTTCCATGGTTAAAGAAGCTCAAAGGAATTATAATGGAAGCTATGTTTCAGGGGATTTAGGTGGTGTTAAAGTAGGAAATAAATCTTACGCAAAATACTATTCTAATCCTGGATTTAAAATGGGGAAAATATAATGGCTAAACTATGTCCAAAAGGAAAAGCAGCAGCTAAAAGAAAATTTAAAGTTTATCCTTCTGCGTATGCTAATATGTATGCATCCGGTGTGTGCTCTGGTAAAATTACTCCAGGTGGTAAAAAAGGTAAAAGAAAAAAAGCCGCTGACGGAGGTCTAATCGTTGATGAAGATTTAACGATGATGGTTGATGTCTAATGGCCGAGAAAGGATTAAGACAATGGGTAAAAGACAAATGGGTGGACATTGGAGCTCCGAAGAAGAACGGGAAGTATCAACCTTGCGGGAGAAGCAAAGGCTCGAAAAGGAAGTATCCGAAATGCGTCCCACTTGCAAAAGCCACACGGATGTCAAGCTCGCAAAAGGCGAGTGCTGTCAAACGAAAAAGAGCGGCGGGTAATCCTGGTGGTAAGCCAACAAACGTTTCAACATTTACTAAAAGAAAAAAAGTCAGCATGGGAGGTTTAATATGATGAAAAATAAAACAAAAAAAATAAAAAAAGTAATTAAAGGTTTAAAAAAAGCTTCTAAATTACACGCAAGTCAAGCTAAGGTTTTAAAAAAAGTTATTAAAAAAAGATAGTATGAGAAAACAAGATAACATGCCTGCTAGAAATAAAAAAAATTTTAGATCGACAAAATCTGGTGCAGGTATGACAGCTAAAGGTGTAGCTGCTTATAGAAGAAAAAATCCCGGATCAAAATTAAAAACAGCTGTGACAGGTAAAGTAAAACCTGGCTCTAAAGATGCTAATAGACGTAAGTCATATTGTGCACGTAGTGCAGGGCAAATGAAAAAATTTCCTAAAGCTGCTAAAGATCCTAATTCAAGATTAAGACAAGCTAGGAAAAGATGGAAATGTTAGATAATTTTATATATAAAGTTTGTGAGACTATTGACAATATTACAGATTATATAGATAATTGGTGTTATGAGAGATACAAAACTATTACAAACTTTTTCAATAGAAAAAGAAAAAAAAGAAAAAGAAAAACATCTGTTTAAAAACCTTCGTAAAGAAGTTGAGACAGGTGCAAATGGAACACAAGAATACATTATTAAGAAAGGTATAAACAAAGGTAAAATAGCAAATGGACGAACTAGCAATAATAACTAAAATACAGAGAGAACTGAAAGAATCTTATCAACAAATTGGTGACGCTATGATTGCGGGCAGTGTTGACAATATGGAAAAATATAAGTATATGATGGGGCAGGCACATGCCTACTTTAAAATATCACAGGATATCTCTAACCTGCTAAACAAGAAGGAGCACAATGATGAAAAAGGAACAGTTATCAAATTCGGAGAACCCAAAGATTAAATACGCTTTGGCCGATAAATATAAAAAAGAAAATAAAGAGATCGAAGACAAAGAACAAAAAACTTACGATAGATTAAAATCAAAAGAATCAGATAGATTACCTCAACCCACTGGTTGGAGAATGTTACTTCTCCCTTTTAAGATGGAAGAAAAAACTAAAGGTGGATTAATTTTAGGACAAGATACTTTAGAGAAACAACAAGTTGCATCTCAATGCGGTTTGGTTCTAGCAATGGGACCACATTGTTATGACAAAGAAAAATTCCCTGAAGGACCTTGGTGTAAAAAAGGTGATTGGGTTGTCTTTGCAAGATATGCAGGGAGCCGTATACAAATTGACGGGGGTGAAGTTAGATTGCTAAACGATGATGAAGTATTAGCTACAATCGATAACCCTGAAGATATACTTCATCAATATTAACAACATAGGAGGATACTATGCCAGACACTGACGAAGTGAAAAAAACAGTTGATATCGACACCTCTGGTCCAGCAATGGACGTCGATTTACCTGAAGAAAAAGATCAAGCAGAAGTTGAACAACCGGAAGTACAAGAAAACCCGGCTGTAAGACCTGTTGAAGAGGATAAGACTTACGAAAATGAAAGAGAAGTCAAACTAGATGACAAGAAAGAAAATACAGAAGAATTAGAACAGTACAGTGATAGTGTACAAAAAAGAATAGCGAAGTTAACTAAAAAGTGGAGAGAAGCTGAAAGACAAAAAGATGAAGCTTTATCTTACGCTGAAAGAACTATCAAAGAGAAAAAACAAACAGAAGCTAAATTAGAAAAAATAGAACCTAATTTTCTTTCTGTGTCTGAAGAAAGTATTACTTCAGGTGTTGAAGCAGCAAAAGCAAAACTTGCAGCAGCTAGAGAAGCAAATGATCTAAACGCTGAAGCAGATGCTATGGCTTCTATCTCTGAGTTAGGTGTTAAAAAAGCTAGACTTGAAGAAGCAAAACTCGCTAGAGAGAATCTAGAAAAACAACCACAAGCAAGACCTGAGGTTAATTTAAGAAGACAACAAGCAGCGCAAGGTTCACCTGATCCTAAAGCTGAAGCATGGAGTGAAAAAAATTCATGGTTTGGTCAAGATACAGCTATGACTTACACAGCTTTTGATCTTCACAAAAAGTTAACTGAATCAGAGGGTTTTGACCCATCGAGTGATGAGTATTATTCTGAAATAGATAAAAGAATAAGACTTGAATTTCCGCACAAATTTGGTAATACTAATAGTTCGGGAGAAAATACACGACCTGCTCCGGTACAAACAGTAGCTTCGGCGAAGCGAAGTACCAAATCTGGTCGCAAAACTGTGAGGCTCACACCATCACAGGTTACTATCGCCAAAAAATTAGGTGTGCCACTCGAAGAGTATGCGAAACAATTAAATATCACGAAGGAGGGATAAGCATATGGAAAATACAATAGACAAGAAGACCTCACGTGCGAGTCAAACAAGAGAAAAAACAGCTCATAAAAAAGTTTGGACTCCACCATCACCTTTAGATTCACCACCTGCTCCATCAGGTTTTAAACATAGATGGATTAGAGCTGAGTCAATGGGATTTCAAGATACGAAAAATGTATCTGCCTCTTTAAGAGAAGGATACGAATTAGTTCGTGCAGATGAATACCCAGATACTCAATTTCCAGTTATTGAAGACGGGAAATACTCAGGAGTGATCGGAGTTGGCGGCCTACTGCTCGCTAGGATACCTGAAGAGATAATTAAACAGAGACAAGATTATTATGCAGCACAGCATAATGAAAAAGAAAAAGCTCTGGATAATGATCTTATGAAGGAAGAGCACCCAAGTATGCCTATCGATATTGATAGACAGACTCGTGTAACTTTTGGTGGCTCAAAGAAATCTTAAAAACTTTCTAAACCATTAAAGTTCAATTAAACCCGTACTGGAGGCCCGCAAGGGCAGGTACATTTATAAGGAGGCCTCTATGGCTAATAAAAACGAACCTTTCGGTCTAAGAGCGATCGGAAAAGTCGGTCAAAATAGAGACAACCAAGGTTTAAGTGAATATAGTATCGCAAGTAACTATGCGACTACTATCTTTTTTCAAGATGCTGTAAAACCTGTATCTACTGGAACTATCCAGCAAGCTGCAGCGGGAGACAGATTACTTGGATCACTTAATGGTGTTTTCTACACAGACCCAAATACAAGTAAACCTACGTTTGCTAATCACTATGCTCAAGTTGCAGCATCTGATATAGTAGCATTCGTAAGTGACGACCCATATGAAAGATTCGAAATCCAAACTGATATATCAACTGCTTCTTTGCAGACTGATGTATTCATGAATGCGGATATCGTTGTTTCAGCTGGTGTTGCAGCGAACTTTGTTTCTAACTCAATGTTAGATGACAATACGCTATCAACAGTAAGTGGTCAGTTAAAAATCATAGGTCCATCAACTAACATCGACAACAGTACAGTTGGCGCTGGTTATTTGAATTGGGTTGTGATGATTAACGAACACATCTACAACTCTGCTACGGCAGGGATATAATAGTTAGAATAGGAGAAAAAACATGGCTATATCACGAGGACAACTAGTTAAAGAACTAGAACCAGGCCTGAATGCACTATTCGGACTGGAATATAAACGTTATGAGAATCAGCATGCTGAGATCTACACAACAGAAACTTCAGACAGAGCGTTTGAAGAAGAAGTTATGTTATCTGGTTTTGCTAATGCTGCAGTTAAACCTGAAGGTTCTGGCGTAACTTTTGACAATGCTCAAGAGACTTACACAGCTAGATACACTATGGAAACTGTTGCGCTTGCGTTCGCAATCACTGAAGAAGCGATTGAGGACAACTTGTATGATAGACTTGCGTCTAGATATACAAAAGCGCTAGCTAGATCTATGGCGAATACTAAACAAATCAAATCAGTAAATCCACTGATCAATGGTTTTGGAGGTGGTTTCACTTCTGGAGATGGAAGCAACTTGTTTGCAACTACTCACCCAACGATCGCTGGAACTGTGTCAAACACTTTGGCTACACAGGCTGACCTTAACGAAACTTCATTGGAGCAGTCTTTAATTGACATCGCTGCAATGACTGATGAAAGAGGTCTTAAAATTGCTGCTAGAGGAATGAAAATGATCGTTCCTTCTGAGCTTCAATTCCAAGCTGAAAGACTTATGAAGTCTCAAGGTAGAACTGGCACTGCTGATAACGATATCAATGCAATCGTTTCTATGGGAATGGTTCCTCAAGGTTACAGAGTGAACAATTTCTTAACTGATCCTAATGCGTACTTCTTCATTACTGATGTTCCTAACGGAATGAAGTATTTTGAAAGAACACCTATTAGAACAGCAATGGAAGGTGATTTTGATACTGGAAACGTAAGATACAAAGCTAGAGAAAGATACAGATTCGGTGTATCTGACTATAGAGGTATCTTCGGATCTTCAGGAGCAAGTTAATCGTAATTTTTTGTGGCGGGACATAGTCTCGCCACAATTAACTGATAGAAAGAATAATGGTAAAATTTCTAGTAAATATCTGGGCGTACGATCATCACGCTACATTTAACGTTATGGCTAATGATAACCCAGCCTCACTAGAACAAGCTATACTTGACAAGTTGGGAGAAAAAAGTATAGTTTGGGAATATCTTGGAATATCTTATGATAACAAGATAAACAGAATAACCTATGAGGAGGTTATAGATGGAAAAAATGATGCAACACTTACAGGACCTTTACCAACAAAAGAGGGGTCTAGATCTACAGTGGGAGCAAGAGCATCTTAAAGAGGGTAGATATACTCTCGATATGGTTAAAATAGATCGAAAAGTTCGAGATGTTTTAAGTCATATTAAGATGGCAGAGGCGCAAAGAGAACACATGCGTAATAAAGTTGAAGACTCTGCTCCGCAAGTTTCCGTAGCTACTTAAACAAAAAGCTACATCGTTGGAAAAATTCACTCCACACTACAGGCTCTCTTGCACTCTACTAAAAACTAGTGTATAGTTTTTACACTATACAATTATTAACTTGGATATCGACGAGTATAGTCGACGGCCTAGAGACGATATTCAAATAACTAGGAGAATAACTATGGCAAATACAACCTTTTCAGGACCAGTAAGGTCAAAAAATGGTTTTCAATCAATTGGACCGGGAGCAGTCCCTGCATTAACTTTAGCAACTGATTTAACTGTTGCTGATCACGCAGGAAGACTTTTAACTTTTGATCCTGCAGCTACACCAACTGCAATTACAATTCCAGCAATTGTTTCTCAAGCTGATTCTGCGGCAGCAGGATCAACTGATTACAATAATCCAAGCACGATTGGAACTACTTTTGAAATTCTTTTTATCGATGATTTCACTGGTACTATCAAAACTGCTAGCACTGCCGATAAATTTGTTGGTATGATTACTGCTGGTATTGATGCATCAGTGTCAGGTAAACAATGGGTTCCAGCAACAGCAAACAATGAAGTTAACCTAAATGGTGAAGCTGGTGCTGCTGTCGCAACAACAGGTGGTTTAAAAGGAACTTATCTGAAGTTTACTGCAGTTGCAGCTAATCTTTACTATGTTGAAGGTTTGACTAATGCAACAGGTGCAATTGCAACACCTTTTGATACACAGTAATAAATAATTAGTGTGGGGCTTCGGCCCCACATATAAATTTTAAGGAGATAAATTATGTCAACATTTGGATCAGCAATTGATGGAGTTGCAACTAACGTAACTACTGAAACTAAAACTATTCAAACTGGAAGAACTAGAGTATATGGAGTCCATGTATCTGGTCCTAACCAAGCTGGAGTCTTAGAGCTTAAAGACGATACAGTTTCAAAAGTAAAAATAAATAAAGGTGCTCATATTCATGATATGACAGTAAATTTTCCTGTACCGATTTTATTTAAAACTTCAGTAGTTTCAGGTTTTACTACAGAACAGATTTTAGCTATTACTGTTTTTCATAGCGGCGGAAGTAACTCGTAGGAGGCAACTTGGCTTTTTCAGGCACAACTACATTCGAGAAAACATTCTCGATCGATGATATTATAACTGAAGCTTTTGAAAGATTAGGTTTCTTTGATTACTCAGGTAATGACCTGCGTTCAGCTAGAAGATCATTAAATATAATGCTGCAAGAATGGGACAATAGAGGTATCCATTTTTGGCAAGTAAGAGAACATGCTTTTAGTTTAGTTAATGGTCAAAATGAATATGTAATTTTTAGATCACCAAGTGATGGTGCTTCTGACGGAATTACCACTACTTTAACTTCTGCAATAAATGCTACAGTTACAACTATTCCAGTTGCTTCTGTGGCCCAGATGCCTGAATCTGGTAAGATAAAAATCAATAATGAAATAATGCAGTACAGCTCTATTTCAGGTAATAATTTAATTTTATCAGCTGTAACTGATAGAGGAATAGATGACACAACTGCTGCTTCTCATGCTCAAAATGATTCAGTAAATAATTTTGTAAACATGGCTTCTGATCTTTTAGAAGCTAGCTATAGAACTGCTGCAAATGTAGATTCACCTTTCTCTAAAGTAAACAGATCACAGTATTCAGCATTTTCAAATAAGACTGCTACAGGTCAACCCTCTCAATATTGGGTACAAAGATTTATAAATAGAGTTACAGTAACTTTATATTTAACTCCAGGGAGTTCTCAAGTTGGAGATTTTATGTTTTTTTATTACATACAAAGATTACAAGATGCAGGTAAATATACTAACGAAGCAGATGTTGTTAATAGATTTGTACCTTGTATGTGTGCAGGGCTAGCTTATTATGTATCACAAAAAAAAGCTCCTCAAAGAACTCAAGAAATGAAGTTACTTTATGAAGATGAATTACAAAGAGCTTTAGCTGAAGATGGTTCGTCTTCTAGTGTTTACATATCACCTAAAACTTATTATCCGGAGATCTAATGGCAAAGTTTGCAAAAGGGAAACACGCTTTAGCAATCTCTGATCGAAGCGGACTAGCTTTTCCGTGGAGAGAAATGGTTACAGAATGGAATGGACAGTTTGTGCATTACTCAGAGTTCGAACGTAAACAACCACAATTAGATCCAAGTCCTTTTGTATCAGACCCACAAGGTTTAGATAAAGCAAGACCACAAGTTGCACCTTTACCTACTCCAGATTTATTAGAAGAAAATCCTATTACTACAAACAATATTAGTATTGGTTCTGTTTATGTTGTAACTCAACCTAACAGTAGAATATTAGTAAATGATGTAGTGAGGTTAATGAGTATAAAATCAAATTTAGTATCAAGCACAACTGCTCTTCAAAAAAGTATTCAAGAATTAGAATTATCAACCACCTTAGCTTCTAACATAACTTCTACAGATACTTCTATGACTGTAGTTGATGATCTTGGTTTCTATACAAATGGTGGTTATGTAGTTATTGAAAAAATAAATTCTACAACAGGATTTTTTGAAAATGAAGTGATTGAATACACTGCTTATAATGCTGGAACAAAAGTATTATCAGGTTTAGTTAGAGGAACTAACGCTCCATTTAGAGGAGTTAGTCCTGTAAATACTACAGCTAGTTCCCATGATGCCGGAGCCAAGATATTTGGAGCAAGATTAGTTGATTCTTTAAATGAAACAACTCAAAGTCAAGCAGGGCAACCTTCAACAATAACTATTGCTAATAGCTATAATTTAAAAGAGAATGATGAAGGCACTTTATTTTTAGATGTATATGGACCAGGAGGAGGCTTGAATTGTCTCGCAGGTCCTGTTAATAATAACTTCACAAGTACAAATTTATAATTATGACATACGACGAATTAAAAACAAAAATTAGAAATTATACAGAAGTTGGATCAACAGTTTTATCCGATACTATTCTTGATGATATTATTAATGATGCTGAATTTAGAATATTTAGAGATATAGATTCTGATAATAATAGAAGATATGTATCAGCTAATTTAATAGCCTCTACTAGATTTATAGATACTCCAACAGATGCTTTAGTTATTAGATCTGCTCAGATTGTAGATTCTGAGTTAGCTGATGGAAATACTAATCAAGAAAGAGATTTTTTACAATGGAGAGACACAAGTTTTATGTCTGAATTTAACCCTACTGCTGTTACTGGAGTGCCAAAATATTATAGTTGGTGGGACAAAGATACAATTGTTGTAGCTCCTACACCTGATCAAACTTATATAATTCAGTTAAATTATATCTTGAAAGATCCAGGATTATCGAGTACAAATACAACAACATATATAAGTACAAATTTTCCCAATGGACTTTTATATGCAAGCCTTGTCGAGGCTTATGGTTTTCTAAAAGGTCCACAAGACCTCTTGCAATTATACGAACAAAAGTATAAACAAGTAGTAGAAGGCTTCTCTATTGAACAAATGGGAAGAAGAAGACGAGACGAATATCAAAGTGGTGTTCCTCGTATAGGTAAATAGGAGAATAAATTATGGCTATAACACAAGCAATTGCAAACAACTTTAAAAAATTACTACTAGAGGGTGACTCTAATTTTAAACAATCTGGTGGTGATAAATATAAGTTAGCTCTTTATACTTCTTCAGCTACTCTTACTTCAGCAACAACTTCTTTATTAACTTCTTCACCAACTAACGAAGTTACGTCAGCAAATTATACAGCTGGTGGCGGTGCACTTGTTAATGCACCAACTTCTTTAACAGCTGGTGTTGCAAGAGCGGACTTTGTTGATCTGTCATTTCAAAACGTTACACTGACAGCAAGAGGAGCTTTAATTTACAACACATCATCTGCTACTACTAACTCTGCAGTTTGTGTTTTAGATTTCGGAGGAGACAAAACAGCTACTTCAGGTACGTTTACAGTTCAGTTTCCAGCACCAACATCAACAGCAGCGATTTTAAGAATCTCTGGTTAATTAGGGGGTAAACTCCTATGGCAGGATGGAATATTCAAACTTGGGGTCTCGGTACTTGGGGCCTATTAGGTGATGTCAATGTTCCTGTAACTGGACAAGCCTTAACTGCGTCTTTAGGAAATGAATCTGTTAAAACAGATGTTATACCTATTCCTACTGGACTTCCTCTTACTACAGCTACCACAACTCCAACAACAATAATTGCAGTAGAACCTCCTATAACAGGAATTGCTATGACGGCAAATTTAGGAACAGCGGATGCTGGCCCTGATGCTATGCTGACAGGTAATGCAATGTCTATGGGTCTTGGAACTGTAGATGCCTTTAACACTACAGGTTGGGGTAGACTTCAATGGGGAATAAATTCTTGGGGAAGACCCGGTATTGATGTACCAGCACCTGTTACTGGGATCGCTATGAGCGCAGCTTTAGGTTCGCCACAAGAAGTTAGTGGTGATGCAACTATTGTTGCAAATACTTTAAACGTAGCACAATTAACTTTAGGTGTTGTCGACCCTGCACCTGATGCAATGATCACTGGTAATTTCATGATAGGTGCTTTAGGTACCCTTGGAATGCAAGGGGATGTTTCTCCTAGTGTAACAGGTATAGCGATGAGTGCTAATTTGGGGACTTTAACCGTTGACGTAAAAACACCGGTAGATGTTACAGGGATAGCATTAACAGCAGCATTAGGAAATGAAACTGCATTTACTAACGTTACAGCTACCTTTAATGGTTTTGGATTGACTATGAATGTAAATAGTGCTAATGCTCTTATCTGGAACGAAATAAATACCGGTTCCGCTCCAATAGATCCTCCTGGATGGAGGGAAGTCGTTGCATAAAGAGTTGACACTAACTTTTTATTTTTATAAAATAAACGATATAAGGAATTTAATATGGCGAATTCAACATCAGCAAATTTAAAACTTACAGTACAAGCAACTGGGGAGAACTCAGGAACTTGGGGACAGATTACAAATACTAACCTTTTAATTCTAGAACAAGCAATTGGTGGTTTTACTACTTTTAATATAACTAATGCTGCTAGATCTTTAACTTTCACTAATGGTGCAGTATCTAATGGTAAAAATGATGTTATTAAATTAACAGGAACCTTAGCCTCTAACCTTACTGTTAGTATTCCAAATTCAATAGAAAAAACTTATCAAGTTCAAGACGCATGTGATCATGCTGGAAATACTTTAACTTTCAAAACTGCATCTGGAACAGGTGTACTTTTATGTGAAGGAAATAATTATACATTATATTCTGATGGAACTAATGTTGTAAAACTTCACGAACAAAGAAATTGGAGAGTGGTATCAGCAGCAGAAACAGTTCAAGCTGGAGCTAAACTTTTAATAAATACAAATGGCGGAGCAGTTACAATAACGCTTCCAGCATCACCGGCTACTGGTGATGAAGTACATTTTGCAGATCAAGGTTATGATTTCAATACTAACGCATTGACTGTTGGTAGGAATTCTTCTAATATAACTAATGCAGCATCTGATCTTGTAGTTAATACTCAAGGTGCAGCTTTTTCATTAGTTTTTTCTGGAGATGCTACAACAGGATGGACTTACACGGAGAAATAATATGTCAAATTACGAAGCAACAAAATACGATTTTACTGGAGCAAACCTTACGGGTATCGAAGGAATTCCTACAGCGACTATTGTGCCGTGGTCTTCTGCATCAGTGCCAACAGGTTTTTTAGAGTGTAATGGTCAAGCAGTTTCAAGATCAACTTATTCAGCTTTATTTGCAATTGTAGCTTCTACTTATGGAGGTGGTGATGGCTCATCTACTTTTAATGTACCTAATTTACAAGACAACGTAGCAGTCGGAAAATCTAATAATAAAGCTTTAGCATCAACTGGTGGAGCAAACACTGTAGCAGTGACACCTACTGGAAATATTTCTGGTTCAACAGCGAATGCTAGTTTATCAGAATCACAACTTGCTTCTCACCAACACAATCTAGGCGGAAATAACCCTGGAAACCAAAATAACTTTCAACAAGCTGGTGTTCAATTCGGAGTTAAAGCAAATGGTGGTTCTACTCTAGCATCAGGTAATACAGGTTCAGGTAATGGTCACCAACACAATATGAGTGCAAACTTTTCAGGTAGTGCTTCTAATCCATCAGTGTTACAACCTTATTTAACAATTATTTATATTATTAAGACATAGGAGAAATTATGGCAACAAACGCAAATTGGACAGTGATATTCGAAGACAGATGTGTAATTAAAAACACAGGCGCTGAAGCGGGTACTGGTTATATAATTGATGACAATGCTTTTTGGACAACTACTGATTTTCAAAATATCTGGGCTATTCAAGCAGGTACTTCTAATACTTCGGATGAAGTAGAACATAGAGATACAACACCTCATTGTTCTTTAGCTAGCCAAGGTATTGAAATACAACAATTTATTACTAGATGGGATGCAGCTCATTTATTACAATTACAAGCTGATTGGGATGCAGATACTAGAGATGAATCTGAAAAAGGTTCAAGACCCACTTCTTATTCTTCATAAATTACTATCTAATAAAATATTTAAGGTAAGTCTATGCCAGTTTTGGCTTTGGCTTTCTGGAGTTTCTCCGGTGTGAAATTCGTTTGCATTAAATATTACCGCGCTTCCAGGTTTAAATTTAAACTCTTCTCCATCAACATGTAAAGATCCTCTCCAAGCATCTTGCCATATAGGAGTCATAAATATTAAAACTGTTTGTGCTGTTGGACTTATGGAATCTTGATGCAACCAGTGATTTGGAGAACCTTCATAGGTTAAGTTAAACCAACTTCTTATGATATTAGTCTGCATACCAATATTTTTTTTGTCAAGCATTTCTGCCATTCTAAAAACTAAACTTTGTATATATAAATGAACCGGATAGTTAGATATATCATTTTCAGTTTTTACTCTAAATAAAGGTGCATTTGAAAATTGTTTATTGGAAGGATATTCTATTTCACTTGCCTTTCCTGCTACTGACCAATTTGGAGCACCTACAATTTCTTTATATATAAAAAAAAGTTCTTTTTCTGAAAAAATATTATCCAATAACACTGGTTTCATCTTAACAACATCCAAGAAGTTAAAATATATTTTTCACCAGATAAAGGTGGATTACCTCTGTGTACGTAAGGAAAAGCAGCGGGCCAAATAACTATTCTTCCAGTTTTAGGTTTTACTCTTGTTGAATGATTTAAAAATTCTGTTTCACCACCATCTTCTACATCATTTAAATAAACAGAAAATACAAAAGCACGGGGTTCATTATGAAATCCTTTTCCATGTTCTAAATGCCAAATATGATATCCTTCTGTAGGTAAGGTTTTTTGAATTTTCATAGAAGTAAAATGAAATTTGATTCCTCCGTAAGCAGACATAGCACCTGTGTGTTCAACATAATGATTCCAGGCTAAATCAAAATTAAACATTAAAGATTTTAAGTCTTCCCACCATATATCTATGGTATCTGGGTTTGCAAAAAATTGTTCATCTTGTTTTCTTAAAATAGATTCTTTTTCTGCAAATATTCTACTAAAAGTATTTTTAAAATTATTTTGAGATTCATATAATTTAATGGCATTATTACATTCTTCTTTAGTGATATAATTATCATAAATACCTATAAAATTATTTATTTGTACTGTTTTTTCTTTCATTATATTCCTACTTTTATTTCTTTAAAAACTAATATATAACCTACTATATGCTACAAAAATTAAATTTCAAGCCTGGTTTTAACAAACAAGATACAGAATCCGGTGCCGAAGGGCAATGGACAGATGGTGATTTTGTTAGATTTAGGTATGGACTACCTGAAAAGATAGGCGGTTGGAATCAATTAACTGCTGGATCGCTAACTTTACCAGGAGCAGCTAGAAAGCAACATGCTTTTACTTCTTTTGCTGGGGAGAGATATACAGCCGTAGGAACATCACAAGGTTTGTTTTTATATTATGGCAATGATTTTTTTGATATTACACCGTTAGATACAGCCATTACAGGATGTACTATAACAACTGTTAATGGTTCAAATCTTGTAACTATAAATAAAGGATCTCACGGTTTAGCTAAAGGAAGGTATATAACATTGTCTGGTGTAACAGTAACAGGTGCATCAGATTTTACACCTACAGAATTACAAAAAGTTTATGAAATACAAACAACTCCAGATGTAGACAAGCTCACTATATTAGCTTCTAGAAATGAAGGAGGCTCAGGTATGACTGCAGCTGGCGCTGCAACTGTTAATCCTTATGTTGAAGTAGGTCCTACTTTTCAAACCGCAGGTTATGGTTGGGGAACTTACTTATGGAATGATAGTACCTGGGGAACTGAAAGAACAGTAAGCAATGTAATTCTTGATGCTGGAAACTGGAGTCTTGATAACTTTGGTGAAGTCTTAGTTGCAACTGTATTTAATGGCAAAACTTTTACTTGGGATGCTGGAGCTTCAACACCCAGAGGTAATAGGGCTTCTCAAACAACAACCAATTTTAACACAACAAACAATCCAACGGCTACTAGAATTTCTATTGTATCGGACAGAGATAGACATGTGTTCCATCTTGGAACAGAAACAACTATAGGGGATACTACAACACAAGACCCTATGTTTGTAAGATTTTCAAACCAAGAAGATTTAAACACGTACGCACCAACAGCAACTAACACAGCCGGTACTTTTAGATTAGATACCGGTAATGAGATTAGAGCAGCTATACAAGGTAAAGATTATATTTTTGTAGCAACTGATCTTGCAGCTTATGTAATTCAATTTGTTGGCCCGCCTTTTACTTTCTCTGTTAGACAAGTTGGTACTAATTGTGGATGTATTGGTCAACATGCTATGTCTTATGCAAATGGTGCTGTATGGTGGATGTCAGCGGAAGGTGGTTTTTTTGTTTATGATGGTACAGTTAAATCATTGCCATCACTTGTAGAAGATTTTGTATTTAATACAGATGGAGATAACCTAGGTATTAATTTAAATTCCAGAGATGTTATTTATTCTTCACCTAATTCTTTATACACAGAAATAAACTGGTTTTATCCAAAGTCAGGATCTGATCAAGTTGATAGATGTGTTACGTATAATTATTCAGAAAATGTGTGGACCACTTCATCATTAGCTAGAACTACCTATCAAGACCAAGGAGTATTTAATGCTCCTTATGCAACAGAATATACTAATACAGCTACACCTGTATTTCCAGATATATTAGGCATTACAAATTTATATGGAGCCAGTATTTATTATGCTCATGAAGTAGGAACTGATCAAGTAAACAGCTCAGGTACAACTTCTATAGACGCTTTCATTAGATCTGGAGATTGGGATATTACTTCACGTAAGAGCGCCTTGGGTCAGGCAACAGGGGTTGCTGATTATAGAGGTGACGGAGAATACTTTATGTCAGTTAAACGATTTATACCTGATTTTAAATATCAAACAGGTAATGCTCAAGTAACTTTATTTGTAAGTAGTTATCCAGATGATGTAGCAGTTAGCTCACCTCTTGGACCCTTTACAATAACTTCTACCACTGATAAGGTAGATACAAGAGCTAGAGGCAGATTAGTTTCTGTACAAATAGCCAACACAGCAGTAGGTGAGTCATGGAGATATGGCACACTTAGATTAGATGCACAACCAGACGGACGAAGATAATGGCTACATTAGATGAATTAAGATTAACACAATTATTACAACCTTTTGAAGGACCTAGTGGTATTGCTACTTTAAATCCATTAGCTTTTCAATATCAAAATCCACAGTATCCTAATTCTACTCAAATGTTTTACCAACCAAGAACAGATATTAGTCCTACTCAAGATTTTTACCAACCAAATAATCTGAGTCCTACTCAAGATTTTTATGAACCAAGCCTATTCCCTCCAACTAGCTATGGATTCATTAACGCTCCTCAAAGTTATTATCCATCAAATGATATTAGTCCTACTCAAGATTTTTACCAACCAAGAGAGTTTGTTAACGCTCCACAAAATTATTATCAACCTGACTTAACTACGTTAAGAGGTTTGGACATGAATAGATTTCAAGGTGTAAGTGATATGAGTGTAATAGACGAAACAACTAATGATGAGCAAGTAGATTCATTAACAGGTGAGAAAAAAGGTTTAGCAAAGATATTTGATTTTTTACAACAATTTTCTCCTATGCAAATGATTGGAAAAGGTATTGGAACTTTCTTTAATCCTAAAGAATCAGATTTTTACAGACCTTCAACTTCTGGAATACGTGGATATTCTCCACAACAATTAAATCAAATGAATGCTTTAGGTGGATATTATTCTGAACCTGCAAGAGCTGAAAGAAGAGATACTAATTATAGAGCTAACAGAATATCTAAGTTAATGCAAAGAAAAGCAGCTGGTAAAAAAATTGATGAAAGAAATTTAGCTAACCTTATGAATAAAGCTGGTTTAGGAGACGTAGATAGTGGAGCTATGATTGATAATATACGTCGATCAAGAAATACAGGTTATGGCATAGGAGACACAGGTAAAGCAGCTACACCTAGTAGAAATTATACTTCATCACCTGGAGCCATGTCTGGTGACATGGAATACGGTGAAGAGTAATGGCTAAGATAACTAATTACATACCTGAACCAAAAGAAGAATACGATGTAGATAATCAAAGACAGATTATGGAATCTTTAAATACAATGAAACAACAGCTTAATTTTTCTTTTCAACAAGATTTAAAAAACGAACTAGATACTTTTAATTACTTTTTATCATGAGCATACAATATAAAAACGCATCTAAAATATTAGACGGAACAGCTATGACCACTGTTCTGACTATATCAACATCAGCTGTGGCTATTATAAAATCTGTGTATGTATCTAATAACAGCACAGGAGCTGTATTGGTTAATTGTGATTTAAGAGATTCATCTGCTAGTACAGATGTAGAATTTTTTAGAAAGGACGTACCTGCTACAAGTACAGTCAACGCTACAGAACAGGGGTTGAATTTAGAAGCAGGAGATGCTATAAAAGCACAAGCGGAAACAGCTAATAAACTTGAAGTAATAGTTAGTTATGCGCTTATAAACAGAGAGAATGAAAACGGATAATATACATAAGATCGATTGTACGACTATAACAATTTATAGAAATACAAAGACAGGTGAAACTTCTAAAGAAAAAATAGAAGGACTAGATATTGTAACTGATGTTACAGTGCATGTATCACCTAAAGGTTTAGATGTATTTCAGAAAGTAATGAATAATGATAAAAATAATAAATAATGTTTTAACTATACAAGATTGTTTTTCTCTGTATGGAGGATTAAGCTCTGCTAACATTTGGAATTTAAATAGAAAATCTGATGGTAATTCAATAGGAGGTGCTTTCCCTGGAGTTTGTTTTGTTGAAAACAATGAAGTCGTTTTTAACAATCAATATTGGATAGGATATTTTAATTGTTTATTTGATAGAATAAATCAAAAGTTATTAGAACAACATAATTTTAATCTAAATAGAAAAATACAAAGAATTGGTTTAAATGCTCAAAATGATAATCATTACACAGAGTTTCACCATGATAATTTAGAAAATACTTATAGCATTGTAGGATTTTTTACACCACAATGGGCCGAAAATTGGGGAGGTGAATTGAATATAGAGGGAGAAGTAATTAAATATAACCCCGGTGACTTTATATTATTTGAATCTATTAAATTACATCAATCAAAAGAAATAAAAAAAATACCATATTGGAGAACATCAGTTAGTTATGTTATTGAAAAATAATTAAAGGAAAGAATAAATAATGATAATAAGAAACCAAAACCCTAAAGGTGGAACAGAATTACAATTCAACTATTTAGAAGAATATGTTGATAAAAAATTATTAGATCAAGTGCAGATTACAACTTCTGTACCAGAAAAAATTCCTTTGCATCCAACTAAAGTAAATATACTTTGGCAAAAAAATTCATACGACCAACCTAACTTAGCTCCTTGGTTTCAAGATAAGTCTAATCATAGTAAATATGACTGGTATGTATTTAACTCTCATTGGACCTTTGAAAAATTTAGAATGATGTTTGGTTTACCTGCAGAAAAATGTTTGGTAATTAAAAATGGTATAGATAAAATACAAAAAGCAAAACCTTATAAACAAGGTGACCCTATTAAAATAATTCATCAAAACACACCTTGGAGAGGGCTATCTGTTTTACTAGGTGCAATGCAATTAGTTAAAAATCCATTAATTACTTTAGATGTATATTCATCAACTGAAGTATATGGAAAACAATTCTTTGAACAAAATGATCATGAATATACAGAGCTTTATGAACAAGCAAAAAAATTACCTAATGTAAATTATTTAGGTTATAGACCTAATAGTTATATTAAAGACAACATGCATAAATATAATATGTATGCGTACCCAAGTATCTTTGAAGAAACATCTTGTATATCTTTATTAGAATGTATGGCTGGAGGATTGTATTGTGTTACAACTAATCTTGGTGCTTTGTTTGAAACAGGCGCTGAGTTTCCTATGTACATACCTTTTGATAATGATTTAAGAAGGCTTTCAATGAAATTTGCTTCTGCAATAGAAGCTTCAGCAAATATATTACATGAAGAAACTATACATAAACATTTAGAAACTCAGTCTAGTTATGTTAATGCTTATTATAATTGGAATAAAATAGGCACATCATGGACAAGATTTTTAACAGGAGCAATTAGTGTCAAGAATAAGTAATACACCTATTTGGTTTGAGGAAGATAAAAAAACAGAGGCTAGTAATGATACCTATCAAACTATTAAAACTAATAAAGTTGAAGGTGATACTAATGTGATTGAAATAAATGTAGGTGGTAAAGATGGTAGATCTCCATATAAAATAATGGTTTGTACCCCTTGTCATAGCGATGTAACTATGCATTACTGCCAAGCTGTTCTAAAGTTTCAAATGGAATGTTTACAGAGAAATATGTTAGTTAGTTTTACTTTGTTAAAATCTTCTCTAGTTACTCAAGGTAGAAATTTAAGTGTAGCTGAAATGTTAAATCATAAAGACAAATATACACATTTATTATTTATAGATTCAGATATTGATTTTGAATTTTCTACTATTGAAAAAATGTTAAAAGCTGACAAAGACGTTATTGCATGTCCTTATCCAATGAAGATGATGGATTGGGATAAAATATGGAGAAGAGTTAATAATAAAGAAGATGCAATTACATCTGCAGAAGATATGTCAAGAGCAGGTTTTACTTATCCAATTAAGGTAGAAGACTCTAAAAACATTGTAGCTGACAAAGGTATCATAGAAGTAACTCATGCTCCTACAGGATGTATGTTAATTAAAAGAAAAGTATTGGAGGATATGATTGAAAATCATCCAGAATTAAAAATAATTCAACCTACTTTTATAAACGGCAAAGAAGATAAAAAACAAAATTTTTTTAATTTATTTGATACTTGGCATGATCTTAAAACTAAAAGATATTTTGGAGAAGACTTTGGTTTCTGTCAAAAATGGACAGATATGGGTGGTAAAGTACATGTATATGTAATGGATACTATTACGCACGTTGGAGAGTTTTTATATCGTGGTCGTTTCTTTGACGATTTATATCAAGGTACACGACCTGCAAAGCATGCCAAACCACTTGACGAAGATACAAAAATCAAATAAAGTGTAGTATTTTCAGGATATCTATGCCTGCTCAACAATATAAGTATATTTAAATTATGGCAATATCAAGAATGCAAGAACCCAGACAATTATACGGACTAGGAAGTTTAGTTAAATCAATAGGTAAGACGATTAAAAAAGTTGTCAAGTCACCTATTGGTAAGGCTGCTTTAATAGGTCTTGGTGGTGCAGGTCTAATGGGTATGGGTCCTTTATCAGGGCTTGGAGGGCTTGGATCAAAAATTGGAGGAGCTCTTTTTGGTGGTGCAGGTATTGGACCAGCAGGTCAGTATGGAACAAAAAAAGGAATTTTAAGTACTCTAATGGGTAAAATTCCTGGCGGTGGATATACAGTAGGAGCGATAGGAAGTATCTTAGCTGCTTCAGGTATGAGTCCAGAAGAGATAGAAGAAACTAAAAGAGATCCAGAAAAAGTAAAAATTTATTTAAGAGACTACTATAGTAAAACAAATCCAGATAAATCTGCTGAAGAAGTAGAAGAGTTTGTTACAACTAATACATCTGAGTATGCTGTAGGTGGTAGAGTAGGATTTTCAGATGCAGGTATTGTTCCAGGAACTAATAATAAACTTCGTTATAGTAAAAGTTTAATGAAAGAATATAAGGCAAATGTAAATGAAGGATATAAAGGATCGGTTGATGATTATATTAGAGAATTTTATGGTGAAGAATATTTAGATCCAACTTTTGCTAAAGGTGGCAGAGTAGGTCTTACTAGAGGTGGAGATGTTATGAAAGCTATAGAAAAAGGAATATCTCCAGATGAGGCTTTAGATATTTATGAAGAATTTAAAAAAATAAAAGAAAAATATGATTATAAAATGTCTTTTGATGATTATTTAGATGGAGAAATGTTTGCTAAAGGTGGTAGAGTAGGATTAGAATCTGGTACACCTAGAAAAGGATTAGAGTCTTTAATAAAAGGTCCTTTTAAAAATAAAAATAAAAAAAGAAAATATATAAGAGATGGAGTAGAATTTGATAAACCTCTAGGAGAAAGAGGAACTTTTAATACCGGTAATCCTCCTAAAAGATATGAAGTAGCTTTAGGTGGTATTCCAGGAATGCCTATGGGTCAAATGAGAAAAAATAAAGCTGGTACTATAGAACGAGACTATAGAGAAACAGGTGGATTTGTACCAGTTGGTATAAAAGAAAAAGCAGACGACGTACCTGCTATGTTAAGTAAAAACGAATTTGTAATGACAGCAGATGCTGTTAGAGGAATGGGTGGAGGAAACATTGAAAAAGGTGCCCAAAGATTATATGATCAAATGAAAACAGCAGAAAAGAGAGTAGTATAATGGCAGAAGTAACAGAAACAAGAATATTACCACCAGAATTTATAGAAGCAGCAGGTAAAACCTATTTAAGTAATTTAGGAACTGCAGCAGGGGGCTATAAAACAGCAGATTTATCAAAAGCATTTGGTGATCAGTTTGTTGCTGGTCAAGATCCATTACAAGCACAAGCACAAACTTTAGCTACTCAAGGTATTGGTGCATACAAACCTTTCTTACAATCTGCATCAGCTTTAGCTGGTCCTTCTTCTTATCAACAATTTATGTCTCCATATCAACAAGATGTTATTAATGAGACGCTAAGAGAATTTGATGTACAAGCACAAAAAGGAATTCCAAGTATTGCAGCTCAAGCTGTAGGTAAAGGTGTTCTTGGTGGAGGACGTGAAGGTGTTATGAGATCAGAGTATCAAACAACAAGCGACAGGAACCGAGCAGCATTACAAGCACAATTATTACAACAAGGATTTGGTCAAGCTCAACAATTAAATCAACAAGCTTTAGCCAATCAATTAAACTTAGCTGGTCAATCGCAATCATTTTTAGGTCAAGACATTGGAGCATTATCTACTTTGGGTTCACAGAACCAAGCATTACAGCAAGCACAATTGGGAGCACAACAACAGTTAGCTCAACAACAATTACAACAACCATTAACAGCGGCTAATGCTTATGGAACAGGTGTAACAAGTTTGATAGCTGGATACCCAGGTCAAACAACTCAAGTTAATGCACCTAGTCCAAACCCACTTGCAACAGCAATAGGAGCTGGTGGAACGTTAGCCGGTATTTATAGAGCATTTAATCAACCAGGCGTATTGAATAGTTAATATGAGAACTTTTAAAAGACCAATGTTTAGAAAAGGTGGTAATGTCGGTAACGGTATTATGACTGGTATTGTAGATAGAACAGAAGCTGCTGAAGGTTTTACTGGCGAAGAAATGAATGTTCCTAAATACTCAAGACAACTTACTGAATTACAAGCAAGCACACCAATTAATACTTCTATGATTCCTTTTGAACCTACAGTTTATGAAAACATAGACATAGATAAAATGGTTGGTACTCCTAAAAGTCAAGCTGAATATATAGAAGAAATTAGAGCTGGTGCTGGTGATTATGGAGGAATGGACCCTTTAACAAGTTTCTTACTAACTGCTGGACCATCTGTTGCAGGAGCTACTAGTTTTTCTGATGCTGTTAAAAGATTACAACCTGCTACTCAACAATTAATAAAAGGTGCTGACGCAAAAGCTAAATATAATAGAGATATTAGAATGGCTGGGACTAAACTTGCATTAGCTGCTGCAGATAAAAGTAAGGACAAAAGATTTAATTTAGAGTTAATGGACTTAGAAGGTGAAAACAAAGTTAAGTTTTTAAATGATGAAAGAAAATATGAACAGTTATCTACAGAAAATAAAAGAAACTACGATGAGGCTGTAAGAACGCAAGCTAACGCTATTGCTAAATTAAGCGAAGAAGATCAGAAAAAATTTAAAAGACAATTATTAGAAGAGGGTAACGCACATCAATTAATGTTATTAAATAAAGAATTAGATGCAAGAGCAGAGTTATCTGAATCAGAACTAAAAGCAAAAGAAAAAGCGCAAGATAAAGATATACAAGCAAGAAAAGATTTACTTAAACAAGAACAAGATGCTGCTAAATTATACACAGAAAGAGATTATATAGAAGTTTATAACGGTGATACTGTACAAGCTAACAACAGAGCTAAGTTTGAAAATGAAAAATTAAAAATTAAAGCTTTAGAAAAATTTGGATCTCAATATGAAGGATTTTTAAATGGACCTAATGATCCACAACAAGATAAAATGGAAAAAAAGGGAAACAATAAAAAAATTGGTAAAGTTTACTACGATGTAGATGAAGGTATATTTAAAATATACAATAAAAAAACTGATGGTACTTATGGGTTTGAAAAAATACTTGATATCAACACCTATACAAAACCAGAAGCACCAAAAGGTAGTACACAAAAAGAAAAAGATGCAGAGATAGATAAAAGATTTGAAGTTTTAAGTCCTAATCAAAAAAGAATAATAGAAGAAATACAAAACATGCCTCCAGATCCTTTTCCTGGAGCATAGGAGGTTAAATGGCAGAGTTTCTACCCTTAAATAACGCCGAAGAAAACAATGATACAGCGTGGTACACAGCTGCCGCTTCTGGTATTGCATCCGGTCTATTAAAAATACCTGAAGGTGTAGTCTCTCTTGCAGCAGAACTAATTGATCTTGGAGCTGATACAAATACAGCGGCGGGCGTAGAAGAATTTTTTGATAAACTAAATCCATTTGAAGAGATAGCAGAAGAAAGAGCTATAGGTAAACTTACAGAAACACTAGTACAGGTTGGTGTGCCAGGCGCCATTGGATTCAAAGCAGCAAACAAAGTAGCTAGAAATCTTACAGCAAAAGCAATTAGAGCAAAGAAAGCTAACGCCTATGCTAACTTAAGAGGAGCTCCTGTTTTATCAGCAATAAACAAAGCTAGAGATTTAAATAAAAAATCTAAGAAGTTTAGATACGCAGCAGCAGTGGCTGGTGGTGCAGCTGGTGAAACATTTGTAGCTGATGTAGAAAACATTGGATCGTTTGGTGATTTGTTTGGTGGTGGTCCAACTAAAATGGACAGAGAAGAAAGTTTTGGTAGAGAAGACGCTACAAGAAAATTATTAAATAGACTTAAGTTTGGTTCTGAATCTTTATTAGTTACTCCTTTTGTATATGGTGCAGGGAAGTCAGCTAAGTTATTAGCTAACAGAGGTAAAGATCTTGCTTATAGTAATTCTCAATTTGCAAGATGGTTAGATAAATATGTAAGAGCACCTTTTACTCCTCAGGGTGGTATGACTAAAGAATTATTTGGAGAAGAAACATTTAAACAAGCTTTAAAATCTAGAGATACAATAAGAGCAAAAGAAATTGTAGATAACATTACAAGAGAAGTAGATAATATATATCCTCAATCAGAAGTAATGTTTAATAAATCAGTACAAGTAGAAAAAGAAAAATTTTTAAAAGGTCTTAATGAACTTTTATTTGAAGGTAATATTAGAGACAGAGTTGATCCTAAAAAATTAGATAGTCTTTTAGGCCTTATGAAAAAAAGTAATGTAGGTGAGGAGTCTAGACAATTAATTGTTAATGGAATTAATAATGCTAGAGGTGAGTTTACTAATTTAATAAATATATTAGACAACAATGTTTCAGGATCAAAATTAGGTAAAGGTGTTAAAGAACTTCAGTCTTTATTAAAAGGTAGAGTCAATGGCTGGATAGGTGGTACATACAAAATATTTGAAGACCAAGGTAAAGGTATATTTAAATTTTTTAAAAGATATGAACCAACTGATGAAGTAATTAATAATGCTACTAATTTTTTTAGAAGAGAAATTGCAAAAGAAAATGGTGATACAGCTTTTGATATAGCTGGCACTGCTTATCAAAAAGAAGCTAGTGTTATAGTAGATGACATTCTTAGAGAAGCTAGTCTTAGAGGTAAGCCTAAAGCTTTAAAGTTTAATGAATATATTAACAAAACGATGGAGGGAAAACCAGGCGCTGATTTTATAAGAGCAGAAATAAAAGAAACTAAGTTACCACCAAAAGAACTTAGAGAATTATTTGGAGAGGTTCAGGATCCAAGGTACTCTATATTCAATGGTATAACTAATCTATCTTCTGTATCTAGAACATCTGAATATTTAAAAAGTGTAGCAGCTAAAAATGATGAAGTGCAAAGAGCTGGTGGTAGAGGATTTTTTTGGGATAACGAAGATGCTTTTAGACTAGGTGTAAATCAAAAAAACACAGGTATATCTTCTGTTAAAATGGATGATGTTATAAGTAAACTACCTGAAGCAGCTAACATACCCAATCCTTTAGCAGGTAAAATTACTACACCTGAAATAGCCGAGGCTATAAAAAATGCAAACAACATAGCAGGTGGGCTTCAAGGTTTTGTAAGAGGTGAAGGTAAAGAAGGAGCAGAGGCTGCTGTTAGTTGGATGTACAGAAATTTATTATTGTTTCCAAAAGGAGTTTCACAATTAGCTAAGACAGTATTCTCTATACCTACACACATAAGAAACGTAATTAGTGCATTTGGTTTTGCTGGAGCCAATGGTAATTTATTTAATCCAGTAGAATTTTCTAAAGCATTTAAAGAAGGTATAGAAACTACAGGTCTTTTAAAACTAGGTCCTGCAGATGAAACAGCTCAAGCAGCTTACAGAGAATTAGTAGAGCTTGGTGTTGTAAACTCACAAGTTCAAATAGGAGATCTAAAAGCTTTGTTACAAGATATTAGATTTGGTCAACAAGCTGCAAACGTAGACACGGTATTAAACCCTATGTTAGCTAAGTTAAAAAAAGTAGGATCATTTTTTCAAGGTAAGTATGTAGCTGAGGATGATACTTTTAAAATAGCTAGTTATGTAATGGAGAAAGCTAAACTAAAAAGTCGTTATGCTAAGAGAGGTTTGGATGTAACTGAAAGTGTACTTAACAGAGAAGCAGCTAACGTTGTAAAAAATACTGTACCTAATTATGCATTTGTAGGTTCTGCAGTTAGAACTGCAAGATTATTACCAGTAGGTAACTTCATGTCCTTTCCATCAGAGATGATTAGAACTACAACTAACATTGCTGAACTAGGTTTAAATGAAATGAGACACATACCAGCAGCAGGTGTAAGAATTAAAGGAAGTAATTTAGGTTTAACAGTTACAGAGATATTAGAAGATGGTACTGAGCAAGTTGTTAAGAACAATGCTCTTGATAGTGGAGCATATGGTGATGGAATAAAAAGATTATTAGGTCTTGCTACGTTTACAACAGCAGCTCCAGTTGCATTAACAGAAGGTGCAAAAGCTTTGTATGATATATCTCAAGACGAACTAGATGCATTAAGAAGATTTGTACCTGAGTGGTCCAAGAACTCTACACTAATTCCAATTAGAGATGATGATGGTGAGTTAAGATACATAGACTTTAGTCATAGTAATGCTTACGACGTAATAGCTAGACCTCTTAGAACTTTATTAAATAATATTCAAGATGGTCAAGCAAATGACAAACAGTTATTAGCAAGTTTTGTAGGTGGAATTAATGAAGCCGGTGCTGAAATTATGAACCCATTTATTTCAGAATCTATTTGGACAGAAGCTGCAGGGGATTTAACTGTTAGAGGTGGAGTAACCAAAGATGGTAGAAGATTATATACAGATCAAACATCTGCTGGTGACAAAGCTGCAATTAGATTTTTACATTTAGGAAATGCACTAGCCCCATCATACAAACAATTTGTAAGACTAGCTCAAGCTGCAACAGAAACACCAGATGCAAGAGGTAATGTATTGGATGTCGGGCCTGAGATAGCAGGCTTCATGGGACTTAGACCTATTAAAGTTGACCCATTAAAATCAATGGGTTTTAAAATTTCTAGTTACCAAAGAGGTATCAGGGATGCGAGAAGAGAATTTACTGGTGGTTATTTTGGTTTGTTAAAAGGTGGTTCAGTTGATCCTAATGACATTATTTTAAGATATATAAAATCAAATAAAGCTAAGTTTGATGTACAACAAAATATGTATAATGATTTAAATGCAGCTGAAACATTAGGTATAGGAACTAATGATTTAAGAAGACAATTTGATGAAAGACAAATTAGTAACGAAGATTATAATAATTTAAAAAGAGGTAGATTTGATCCTTATGTTCCATCAGGTGAAATTGCAAATAAGTTTAGAGACATCGCAAATAATCTTGGTGAAGATAATCCATTCAGAGAAGCATTACCTGAATTAAATGCAATAAGAAGAGAATTAAGACAGCTAGAATTAGGTGAACCTTTTAACATTGATCCATTAGAATTTTTGATACCACCTGCACCACCTACACCACCATTGCCGACATCAGTTACTTCTGCGATGCCTAACAATCAAACAATTACTCAAGGACAAAACATTTTAAATCAAACTCAAATGGCTTCTGCAAATGCAGGGGGACTAACTGCATTAGAGGAGGCGTTGTTGAGCCCTGAAGAAAAAGCAATAAGATTAAGATCAAGAGGCATAACAAATGTCTAAACTAAACCCCAAAACTACAAGAGAGCATTTACTTTCTATTTACGGATATATTACTGGATTAAAAAAAGATGTTAAACATATGCACGATGGTATACACGATTTGGGCGGTAAGATAGACAAGATCTATTGGGTGTTATTGGGTACTGTTGGGGCAGTATCACTTCTGTTGCTAGAGAAAGTTTTAGATAAAGGTTTCTTTTTTTAAATCCAAGTTTTTAATTCTTCGCCCATAATATCTGAGGCAATATTTAATTT
>Ga0209634_1000319_pt1 | contig 36933 bp, 37 predicted proteins | sample LinPmetageLP40_FD_184043 | JGI IMG/M metagenome (GOLD analysis project Ga0209634, IMG submission 184043) | Marine viral communities from the Pacific Ocean - LP-40 (SPAdes) (version 2) | ecosystem: Environmental > Aquatic > Marine > Oceanic | place: Pacific Ocean | collected 2010-08-26 | reverse complement strand
ACGTGAATTATTCCCAAGCACACAAATATGTTACTGACACTTTCAAACGTAAGAAAGGTGAAGGTACAAAACAGTTTATGTCTACTTTGGACAACGTTAAGGAAATGACGTTTGATGAGGTGGGCCAGTTGAGTCTATTTAATGATGGCATTACTAGAACGTTAAATTTTGTAGGTCACGGACCAAAACAAGGTGGTGACATGGTTAATCCAAAATATAAGCACAAGCCAGTAGCATATACAGTTAAAGCGTTTGCACAGCGGTTTAATAAAGGTAATTACATACTAGCCGTGAATAAACACGCATTAGCGATTAAGGATGGCGTGGTGATTGACAATGGTAATTATCAGTATGATGGTTATAGGCGCGTAGTAGAGGGTGCGTACCAAGTACAGTAAGTAACCGTACGTAATTATAAAATATAGGGTCGTGACGACGATTATAGTTGGTACTCCCGCGGTGACATAACCTACCGTGGTGGGTACCTTACTATATAATACTACCTAGGTGCTACATACTGGATATATAATAATAACTATAGTAGGGCTGGCGGCGTACGGCGTATATGCGGTATAAATACCCACGGCGCGCCGCCGTCTATCGCGCGTGTATATGTGGGGACAAGGGTGTAGCGGGCTTCATAGATCGTATACAACTCTAACCCATCGATTGTATATACAAATATATTCATGCAAGAGCCATATAGGATAATTGAATTGAAAATCCGCAGGGCGCAAATCATAGCGAACGACGATTTTTTGGCATCGATAGGAGATATATGTATATAACGTAATAACTACTTCATTATGGGGTAATATGAATAATCGCAGATAATCGATTGAAACCAATATATATTGACATGAAACGTAAAATAGACATATCTACAGCGATTTATATAACACTTATGGTTGTAGTGTTTACATTAGCAACAATTTCTTAAAGGCTTCCGGTAAAGCGCTTGGAGTAGCGAGGAAGCGTTCGTATATTTACGGGGTAAATGAGGCGCGAAGCCAATAAAACACAAGTTAATTTAAATAAATAAAAGTTATGATGAATTCCAGCGATTTGCAAGATGCAAAGTTTTTAACAAAGAAGAATATTGCGAGCTTAGCTCCATCAGTATTCGCAAGTGAACCAAGTAGTGAAGTTTCTAAGCACTACACACACATTCCAACCGAAAGGGTAATTGATGATATGGAGCTTCTAGGATGGAAGCCAATTCAAGCAACCGAAGTTAAAGCTCGTAAGAACTCAACGAGAGGCTTTCAAAAACACCTATTGACATTTCGTAATGAAGAAGTTGTTATTAATGGAGATGATGGTGATACAGTTTTTCCACAAATTCTAATGACTAATTCGCATGATGGTAAAAATGCATTTCAATTTCAAGCAGGTTTATTTCGTTTGATTTGCTCTAATGGATTAGTTATTGCAGATACACAATTTGAAGCAGTTAAAATGCGTCATATGGGTTATTCATTTGAGGATCTACAAGGATTAATTAAAGAGATGGTTGAAAAGCTACCACTAACGGTAGAGTCGATGAATATCATGAAAGCCAAAGAAATGGCAGAAGAAGAAATTCTTGATTTTGCGCGAGCAGCTATCAATACACGATTTTCAGCTAAAGAAATGAATCGTATTCAAATTGATTTAAAAGAACTCGTAAATCCCGTTAGAAAAGAAGACGCAGGCTCAGATCTTTGGTCAGTATTTAATGTAGTTCAAGAAAAAATCATTACAGGTGACTTCGATTACAGAGCAGGTAATAAAGCACGTAAAGCTCGTGAGATTAAAAACTTCAAGCAAGATATGAGAATTAATAAAGAGCTATTTGAAGTAGCATTATCATATGCTTCATAAGGAAAATATTTGGATAAATGGAACGTTTGATGTGCTTCATATGGGGCACATCAAACTTCTTCAAAAAGCTCATGAAGTAGCAACAGATGAATTTAGAAGTTTTAGTTGGAAAATTGTAGTTGGAGTAGATACGGATGAAAGAATAAAAGAATCGAAAGGAGTAGGCCGACCAGTTAATACTTTAAAAAATAGAATGGATTTCTTACACGCGATAAGATGGGTGGATGAAGTTTACGCTTTTCATAGCGATGATATGCTTCGAGGGTTAATAAAAGCGCATGCACCTAAATATATGATAATAGGAGATGATTATAAGAATAAACCCATAATTGGAAGTGAATATATAAAAGAAATTATTTACGTACCTCGCTATGAAGGTTTAAGTTCCTCCGCAATTATAAATGGAACCCACAACTAGCATATATTTATCATAAAATTCCAGCATGGCAAATTACAATTCATCATCAATGTGGGTAGGAGCTTTTGGTGAAGCACTTACGGCGGGAGTAGAATACACATTCGCACTTCAGACATTCGCATATCCATCTCAATCAACATACTTTAACTCTGCTTATTTTATGGTTGACTCATCAACTACTACTAATTCAAACCTTCAAGGCTCATCCACAAACGCAAAAGTAGGTGCATTAAAAGGTGGACTTATTCCACTTTCTAATACGGTTGGTTCTATAACTGGCATTGGTGCAAATACTACATTTACATTTGATGTTGATGGTGATCAACAAGGAAGTAGTGCTCAAATAGAACTTACTTCAACTGCGGGAGTTATAACACGAGCTAATGTTACTAAAGGTGGGCAAAATTTTACTAGTGGTGATGGTATTACAATTAGTCAAAATGACTTACAAGCTGCTGGATTTTCTAATGCTGATGCTTCTCAACAACTTGATTTATTCCCTGATCATATTGAAGGTAGCTATATTTCATCCGACTTTACTGGTACATTTAAAGACTTTACAAATGATATATCTCAATCGAATTTCGTGTCTTCTTCACGTGGATTTGCGTTTAACATCGAGCAAACACCATCTAACCCACAACCATTAGGAGAATTTAAATTCACGCCTACTACAACTATACCCGCTAGCTCATACTTAATTAAATCAAGCGGTCATTTTATACTAACAATTGCATAGTATATACGTATTTAAATATTATTATATGTAGAAGGGAGACCTTTTTGAGAGAAACGAAGACTTCTATGAAAACATTTGGCTCCCCGAAATCTTGTTCGTATATTTACGGAGTAAATGAGATGCATAAAGCATATCATATTAATTAAAATAAAGGTTATGAAAAATACAATATTTGCCCTATCAATTCTTTTAGCTTTTTCTTCATGTACTAAAGAAGCTATTGTTCAAACTCCTTGTAATGGAGATTGTGAAACTTCTTATGGAGTTATATATAAAAATAATTTAATTTCTCCTAATGTAGACGGATATTATGAAGTAGAGTGGGATGAGTTAAATTACTTTCAAATATCCGGTTATCTTACCCCACTAAATGATGATTATGTTTTAAATGGCGTTCCTTTAATTGAAGCAAAGTTTGACTCTGATTATTGGGTTGTATTAGATAGTTTAACTTTTCAAACCCCTATGTATTCTTATTTAGGTTGGTTTAATAGTAATTCATTAAATGATCCTATAGCAGTAGGAAATATGATTATTACTTTAAATGATATGATTTCATTATATCCTCCTTTAAATATTGTTGGTTATCAAATCCCTAGATATTTTGATGTAGATCATCCTGCTGCTCATACTTTATTAGGAACTTACTCAAAATATACTTATCAACCTACTCAAAATATATTTTTAGATGATGAAATGGTAGGGGATACAATTAATATTTTTATAGAAACTACATTTAATACAGATATGGGAGAAAGTGAATTAATAGAAGATCAAATAAAAATTATTATTTTATAGAATAAGTTTGGAGAATTAAAATCAATTATGTACATTTAAAACAAAAACATTATGGCAGAAGATATTAAAAAAGATTACCAAGAAAATCATGATACTTTAGTTACATTTGGTGATGAAGGTTATACAATGCGTAAAGATGATCCTTTAACTAAAGAAGCTATTAAAAAGTCAAAAGCACTTAAAGAAGCTACTATTAATAAAGCACTTAAAGAGGGTCAAATTTCATTATTTGAAGGATTAAATTTAAGTGATAAAAGAGAAGAAGGAGAAAGCTTTGATGAGTACAAAGATCGTAGGCAAACTAATAAAAACCTTCTAAAAATTTATAAAACTTTAGGTAGAGAAAGATGTATGGAAGAATATCCTCAAGGATTTAAATATGCTATTGCTCAAACTATGCAACATCAAATAAATAAAGAAAAATCAAAATCACAATTCGAAGCCACTATAAATAATAAAGATGGCTCTACTACAGAAATTCCAGTTGTAATTAAAAATGATAAAGATGCTACCACAATTTAAAAAAGAATTCCTCAATACAATTAAAAGTGATAAAATGATTGAAATTGTTGAAATATTAGATAGAGCAAATGACTTTGGACTTACTACAGAAGTAGTAGTTACAGCATTAAAAGAAATGCAAAATAATCCAGAATCATCACCACTTCTTTCTTTACAAATTGCAGCACAAGATTGGGATTTGTAAAATTTCATTCGTATATTTAAGTATAAATAATAAATAAAAGTTATGTCAAAGACAAAAAAAGATCCTAAAGCAGAATTAATTAATGAACTTATTCAACTATCAAAGATTAGAGATGAGTATTGGAGTTTTCACCCTGCTAACCCTCATTCTGTAGATGTTAATATTGAAATACCTAAAATCGATAAAGCTATGGAAGAACTTCAAAACCAAATAGCCCTCTTAGGTAAATAAACCGAATGCCGCTGTGGTGGAATTGGTAGACACGACAGACTTAAAATCTGTTGAGCCGAACGGCTCGTGGCGGTTCGAGTCCGCCCAGCGGTACCAACACTCCCAAAACGTTATTTTTTTATAGAATGGACTCGTAGCTCAGCTGGATAGAGCAATACCCTTCTAAGGTATCGGTCGTAGGTTCAAATCCTACCGGGTTCACCATATAGGCATGTATCTCCTCAAGCTTATACCTTGTAGAAAGAGTAATTGGTTACATGAGAGTTCAAGTCTCTCCTTGCCTACCTATATGTATTAATGGTAAAAAGTTACCAATTCCTATAATTTACTTAATACATATTTCAATGAAAAATCTCTTTTTCTTTTGGGCGTTTTTTGTTTGGTCTTCATCATTATTATCTCAAGTTTCAACGTGTGATCTAGAACTTCTAGATATTAATTGGGATGAAGAAACTATTACTTTAACTTTAAATGATAATAACTGTAGTAATTCAAGTACTCCTTTCTGGGTACCCTCTGAGGATTCTCTATATGTTATGCAACTAGGATTTAGTTTTGATGGGTATAGTTGTCTAATTCCATCATCAGCTTTTACTTTTTTCTATCCAGCTTTAGGTTTAAATGATACTATTACTTATTATTTTGGAAATTGGAATGATCCCTTCAATTGTTTTAATTCTGCTTTTGATTATTATCAAGAAAACTGTATAGTTACTGTTAGTGCTGTAGGTCCTAATAATAGTATTAATTTAGATTTAAATGGTAGTAATAATTATATTGCATTTAACCCTGTATTCGATAATTGCTATGGCTTAGTAAATGTAAGCGAATATACACGCAATTTAACGCATTATATACACGATATTTATGGTAATGTGTTACATATAACAAACGATATTAATAGTTTAAATCTACGTGGGTTTTATATTGTTAAAAATAAAAATGGAGTAACTAAATATTATAGATAATTTGGATTATTGGTATTTATAACATATATTAATACTAACCACTTAAAATTTCACAAATGAGTAGTGAAGATAGATTATATAATGTTTATTATGAAGTTGAAAAAAAAGGATTAAAATCTCTTTTTGATAGGCAAATAGAAAGCATGAAATATCAGGATAAACATCGGCATAAAGAAATTGCTGAAAAGTGGGAGTATGCCCTTTATAGAATTAAAGGGGGAGAATCCTTAGAAAAATATTAATGGCAGATTTAAGTAATATATTTGGATTATTTTCTCAAGAAGATGATTATGACTTTAATAATGAAAAGAATAAAACTAGTTATGATGAATTAAAATCATCACCTATGTACTATGTGGGGATGTACAAAAAATTAATATTAAATCACATAAATTTTAATAAAAAAGTTTTAAGTTTCTTTAAAAAAGCAAATGAAGAATTTGAAATTAATGATATAAAGGAAGCTGGGGAGTTTGTTACATATAATAGAGCTTATGGGTTTTTAAAAAATATTGATTTGGATGATCCTAAACATATAGAAAGTATTAACTATTATAAAGATGAATATTTAGATACTTCATTAAAGTTAGGAATTAGTTTTTTTCAACAACACGAAGAATATGAAAAATGTGCATTCTTATTAAAAATATTAAATAAATCAAAAAGTCTTCAATCTAAGGTTGGAGTGGATAATTCTTAATCGTATATTGGAGGTACAGGAAAGGGAAAGAAAGATAAGATAAGAGAATAAAGAGAAATAAGGTACATAAGTACCTAAAATACTCATCATTACAACAATTATAACAAATAATAAAACTATGGCATTACGTAACCCAGAAACAGTATCTCGTCTATTAGATAGATTATCGGGATCACTTAAAAATTTAAAATTAATGGTAAAATCTCAACAACCAGTAGATGATTTTGTCAAAAAAATTGACGATACTCAGGATATTATTGATCAATTAACTTCTACTTTAGAAAGAGAAGGTACACCATTAAGAAACGGATAAATTAAAAAATAAAAGTTATGAAACTATCAGCAGAAAAAATACAATCCAATTGGGTTGAATTTAATACTAATATTGAACAACACATTACAGGAGATCGTAAACAAAAATTATTGGATTTTTATAAAAAATATGAAGAGCGTGTTTCACTAATGCCGGCTTCACATAAAAAAGAATATCACAACGCTTTTCCAGGTGGTTATGTTGACCATGTTAATAGAGTAGTTAAAGCTGCTTTATCTATGTCTGCTGTTTGGGATGGGTTTGGAGCCGATATGTCTACATTTACACAAGAAGAATTAGTATTCTCAGCTATAAATCATGATTTAGGTAAAATGGGTGATTCAGAACATGAATCTTATCTACCTCAGACTGATAAGTGGAGAAAAGATAAGTTAGGTGAAGATTATATGCATAATAAAGAAATTGCATTTGCTGCAGTCCCTGATAGAGGTTTATTTTTACTCCAACAACATGATATTAAGTATACCTTTAATGAAATGATAGCTATACAAACTCATGATGGTTTATATGATCCAGCAAATGATAAATATCTAAAAGGCTATATGCCCGAAACAAAACCAAGAACTTCATTACCATTTATCCTACATCAAGCAGATATGATGGCAGCTAGAATTGAGTTTGAAAAAGAATGGTTACCTAAATTAAAAAATAATTTGGATACCAGTAAGAAAAATTATACATTGTCTAATAAATCAACTAAGTCTAAAGCACTAGGTACAATATCAAGTCCAGGACTTAAAAACATGTTAGATAACTTATGATAACAACAATAATAATACTTTCAGTAATAGTCGTAGCTTTAGGGTTTACGACTATTAATCTACTACGTAAGAATGAAAAACAAGAAGATATACTATTAGGGTATTTAACATACTTAGATAACATATCTAGATTAATAGAGGTTTCAGACGAAAAAATTAAAACAACAGATATTAAGGGATCGTTTGAAGGGGATGATGAAGTAGGACATTTCTTCAAAACTATTAAGGATATTCAAGCAATTCTTAATGATTTTAATGTAAGAAAAATTTAAGAATAAATGGACCACATAATTGAGAAAAATAAAAAGATTAGAAAAGGTAGAGTATATTTCACAAAAGACACAGAAGCAGCAATTGTCAAATATAATAATTCTACAGATAAGTTAGAAAGAAGTGATCTATATCAAGATCATATTCATTGGCCTTTTTATAAATTAACTCAAAATATAATTCATACCTTTAAATTTTACTATACAGAAGTTGAAAATTTAGAAGATTTACAACATGAACTTATGGTATTTCTTTTATCAAAAATCCATCTATTTAACCCAGAAAATGGAGCTAAAGCATATTCTTATTTTGGTACTATAGTAAAAAGATGGTTAATAGTATATAATACTAAAAATTATGGTAAAAAAATACAAAATATTACAATTAGTGATTTACAAAATTATTCAAATTTAGACCAATTAAATCCAGGATTTATTACGTCACAGAAAATGGAAGATGGTTTAATGAAAGTAGTAGAGAAAGAATTTGAAGGTGATGAATTAGCTTTAAAAGGTTATAAATATGAAGATAAATTATCAATTTTTATTGATCAATTTGTAGATGAATGTACTGAAAGAATTTATATAATATTTCCTAAAGGAAACGATGCTCAAATCGCAGATGCTGTTTTAGAATTATTTAGAAAAAGGGATGTTATTGATGTTTTTAATAAAAAAGCATTATACATTTATATAAGAGAAATGGTTGATGTAAAGACTCCAAAAATTACTAAAATAGCTAATGTTTTATATAAAATATTTAAAGAAAAGTATTTAGTTTATTTAGAACATGGTTATTATCCTCCCTCAAAGGTTTAATTTGTTTATATTTATAACCAAAAATTATGAGCCAATTAGATTCAATAGTATTTGGTAAAACAACATTTTCTAATATTTTAGAAGAAATCTATAAAAACCAAAAAAGGAGAGAAGGTCAAGTAACAGCTCTTATATCAGAGCTTAAGCCATTAGTTAATGAAATTGGAGATGCTACTTTAATAGTTCCCTTAATAAAGGAATATATGGAGATAGGTGTTAAAAATGATGAGCAACTAATTAAAATGGCTACTATTATCCAGAGAGCAGTACAAAACACTAATGATGATGGTAGTATAGGGATAAGTGAAGAAGAGAAAGAAGCACTTATGGCTGAAATGGAAAAACTTCAAATTAAAGATAAAGAAGAATAAATGGCTATTAAACCCACAACAGGTTTAGGTTCTTTAGCAGGACCCTCAAATTCATCCCCTGGACAATCTAGTGTATTTTCCGGGCGAGTGAGATATGCTATGCTTGATGATCAAACACAACCTAAAGCATTTAAAAAATTTGGTGAATGGAGTTCTATAGGTTGTATATTTTTTGATAAAATTAATCAACCTAACCCAAGTCCACAATTTGCAACTGATAATTTTGCTAGGCCTTTATTTCCCAACCAATCTACAATACCCTTAGAAAATGAAGTTGTTTATATAATGGCTTTACCTAACAGCGATATCCAATCAAATGTAAATAATTTATCATATTATTACTTTCAACCTATAAATATTTGGAATAGTGTCCATCACAACGCTATACCAGACCCTATTAATGGTAATTCTCTTCCAGAATCCCAACAACAAGATTATGAACAAACAGAAGGAGGATCAGTAAGAAGGGTTACAGATGGGGGAACAGAAATAGATTTAGGTGACACATTTGAAGAAAAATTAGAAATAAGAAATTTATTACCTTATGAAGGTGATAATTTACTTCAAGGAAGATGGGGTAATACTATTAGATTTGGATCAACTGTTACTGAAGCAACAATTCCAAACCCTTGGTCAAATGCTGGTAATGATGGTGATCCTATTACTATTATAAAAAATGGTCAACATGAAGAAGATACAGATCCTTGGGTACCACAAGTAGAAGATATTAATACAGATCTATCTAATATATATTTAACATCTACACAAGCTATACCTATTGAAGTAGCAAGTAAGAGCTATAATTCTTATTTTAGTCCTCCTACAGCACCTAGTAAATTTACAGATAATCAAATAATCTTATCATCAGGGAGGTTATTGTTTAATTCAAAAAATGATTCAATATTATTAAGTGCTTTTAAAACTATTAATCTTAATTCTATTGATAGTATTAATTTAGATTCTCCTACTACAGTAATAAAATCTGATACAATATTATTAGGTGATAAAAATGCAAGAGAATCTGTAATATTAGGAGATAAATTTTTAAATGATTTTCAATCTTTAATGTCTACCTTGATGACATTAACAAATGCACTATCAACCCCAATAGGAATGGGGCCACCAGGAGTAATAAATCCTACAATCCCGGTTCCAGCAGTACAAGTTAATAGTGCAGCCTCTAAAATGTTAAATAACATTCAGACATATAAGTCTCAAGTAAGTAAAAGTAAATAATGGGATTAGAAAAAGTCATAGTAAAACAAGTAGTTAAAGTAGCAAAGGATACTGTTAAAATACAGGGATCTTTGAGTTTAATGAAAGATAAACTAACAGTTTCTGGGCTTAAATTAGTTGAAAAAGCAGAAATTAATCCTCAATTATTACCTTTTGATATAGAAGCATTAGCAAAAGGAGAATTAGATGATACTGATGATATTTTAACTCCTGAGGTTTTATGCAGTTTTCCTGCTATGACCCAAACCCAAATAAATAGTGTAGAAAAAGAAAATGAAATTTTAAAAGCTAATCTTACAAATACCATTGATAATATTTCTTCTTTAAAGGAAGCATTAATTCAAATACAACAACCCCTTCAAATATTAGAAACAACTTCAAGTAATTTAAGAAATGTTATAGTAACAGTTAAAGCTGCTGTTAAAGTAATAAAACTAATTCCAATCCCTACATCTGTTCCACCAGGTGTTGGTATACCTGTAAATATAATTACTATTTTATCTGATGCCTTAGATCAATTAGACAAATTATTAACAATGGGTGCAGCCATTACTACAGCAATTCCAATTTTAGTAAATGCTATATTAGGAATGATTTCCCAAACAATAGTTTTAATAGATGATACAACAGCAAGAATAAATCCAATATTAGATATTTTAGCATTTATTAAAGCAAAATCAGTATTAGGGGATTCTTGTCCAAATGCCGGAGGAGATGGTGTAAGTCAAGGAGATATAGATATTATTAAAAATATAGTAACATCAGACATTCAAGCTGCATTAGCAGAATTAGGAGAATCTTCTATAGCAGCTGTAAATGTAGCAAATGAAGAAAATTTGATTGCATCTTTACAATTCAATTCAGAACCTCCCTATGTATATAGAAATTTTACATTAACTTTAGAAACTGAACCACCAGAAGATAATCCATTTTTCTTTCCTTCTCGTAGAATAAAAGGAGTAAGATATTTTTCATCAAATGCTCAAACAGCAGATATTTTTTATTATGCAGAACCTATAATTACTGGTAGAACATTAGTTCCTTTAAGTGGTCCTATAACTTTATATAATGACCCTCAACTTCAAAATAGATACTCATTTAGTTCATCAGTTCAAGTTTTAGTTGAGGAAATGAAATATAATATAGATCAATATTTAGATGGGTTAACAACAAGAGCAAATAAATTTGCTGCTATAAACGAAGCAACAGAAGCTTTAGAAATAGATCAAATAGTAAGAGGTGGACCTCTTTTAGAAAATGTAACTACAAATGCAATTACAAGTACAAATTCATCTCGATATGTACCTCCATATACTTTAAATGGGCCTAATGTAATTAATACTCCATATTCACAAGTTGAAGGAACTATAACAACTACAGAAAATAATATTAGAATAGTTTTAAACGTTACTGGCGGAGGTAATTCTAATAATGATATTACATCTATATTTAGAATTAGTCAACCACCTAAACCCGAACAGAGTATGCAGTTATATGTAGCTGGTAGTATGGTTGGATCAGATAGTTTAATATTATTAACTCCAGGAATATATGAATATACTCTAACAATGTATCAAGGAGGAAATGGAGCACAAGCTAATTTTTCAATAGGAACAACATAAAAATTTAATAACGTAATATTTATAAATAAAATGAAGACATCAGCCCTAAAATCTGTAATTAAAGAAGCAGTAAGAGAAGCAATTCAGGAAGAATTGAAAGAAATTTTATTAGAAGCTGTTAAAACTCCAAAAGTTATAACACAATCACCAATAGTAGAAAATATATCACCTACAATTCCACCTATTCCGCAAACACCTACAATGTCTTCAGCAGATAAAAGATCTGCTTATGAAAATATTTTAGGAGATACTGCAGCAACTTTTACAAGTAATAATGCTCAGTCTTTTCAACCACAAGCTGGAATGGATGTAGCAAATGGTACATTACCTCCTGGAGAAGTTGATATGAATCAAATAATGGGATTAATGAGTAAATAAAAATGGCAAGAATAATACAAAGCAAATTTCCTATAGATCTTCAACCAAGTAGAGCGGTTGGATTTGGTTTTCCATTAGATGGGGATGCTGTTTTTATACCTACTTATACTACAAGAGAACAAATAAAAGCTAATTTAGTTAATTATTTATTAACTAATAAGGGAGAAAGAGTATTTAGACCTTTATTTGGAGCTGATTTAAGAAGTTTATTATTTGAACAAATATTAGATGTAACAACTGAAGAGTTAAAATCAACAATACAAAATAACATATCAATATATTTCCCTAGTGTTGTTGTAAAAGAAATAGAATTTAATAATCAACAAGATGAAAATACTGTTAATTTTAACTTAACATATCAGATTGTTAATTTCGGAATAGAAGATAATATAAACATATTACTACAATAATGGCTAGACTAGAAAGAGACATAAGATATATTGATAGAGATTTTAATACCCTTAGAAATTCTTTAATACAATATTCTAAAACATATTTTCCTAACACTTATAATGACTTTACTGAAACCTCTACAGGTATGCTGTTTATGGAAATGGCAGCTTATGTAGGAGATGTTTTATCTTTTTATTTAGATAATCAAATACAAGAAACTTTCATTCAAAAAGCCAGACAGACTACTAATTTATATGCATTAGCTTATTCTTTAGGTTATGTTCCTAAAGTAACAACAGTAGCTTCTACTATGATTGATTTTTACCAACAAGTACCAGCTATACAGGTAGGAGGAGAATTTGTCCCAGATTATAATTATTCTTTAATAATTCCTGAAAATACTCAAGTTTCATCTAATACAAATTCAACTCAAAAATTTATAATAGAAGATGCAATTGATTTTTCATCTTCAAGCTCATTAGATCCTACAATAGTATCCGTATACCAAATATCTGGTTTAAACCCAACATATTATTTATTAAAAAAAGCAAGAAAAGCAATTTCAGCTACTGTTAATACAGAACAATTTACATTCACAGCTTCTAAAAAGTTTGATACAAGAACTATTAATGATAGTAATATTATAAGCGTATTAGATGTATTAGATAGTGATGGCAATGTCTGGTATGAAGTACCTAATTTAGCGCAAGAAAACGTATTTAATTCGATTAGAAACACAAATACAAATGACCCTAACTATTCAATAGATACAGAAGTACCATATATATTAGAATTAAAAACAGTACAAAGAAGATTTGCTACTAGATTTTTAAATGAAAATAATTTACAACTTCAATTTGGAGCAGGTAGTACTAGATCAACAACAGAAGAAATAATACCTAATCCAGATAATGTAGGTTTAGGTTTACCTTTTGAAAAAACTAAATTAACAACAGCTTTTTCACCTGTAAATTTTGTATTTACAAATACTTATGGGATTGCTCCTTACAATACTACTTTATCAGTAAGATATTTAACAGGTGGGGGAGCAGCAGCAAATGTTGAAGCCGGATCTTTAACAATAGTAGATGATACTAATATAGTTTTTATCAACCCAGACTTAAACAATACTACATTAGCAAATAATATATTTAATTCTGTATCAAGTAATAATGTATTAGCAGCAGATGGAGGGATGGATGGGGATACTATTGAAGATATAAGATTAAATTCTTTAGGTAATTTTCAAAACCAATTAAGAACAGTAACAACACAAGATTATTTAGTTAGATCATTATCAATGCCTGCTAATTTAGGAGTAATAGCTAAAGCCCATGCTGAACCTCAAAAAATAGGTGATTATCAAGCTGGTGAATTACCAACAGTATTAGATTTATATATATTATCTTATGATATAAATAAAAAATTAAGATCTGCTTCATTTTTATTAAAAAGAAATTTACAGACTTATTTATCAGAATATAGAATGATTAATGATTCTATTAATATAAAAGATGCTTACATAGTTAATATTGAAGTTTTATTCGATATAATAGTTTTACCTAATTTTAATAATGATGAGGTTATAACTAAATGTGTAGATTCTTTAACAACTTTTTTCAATATAGATAAATGGCAAATTAATGAACCTATTTTATTAAAAGATATTTCAATTCTTTTAGATAAAGTAAATGGAGTACAAACAGTACAAAATATAACAGTAAATAATTTAGCAGGTGAAGCTTTAGGATATAGTAAATTTTCATATGACATACCTCTTGCAACAGTTAATGGGGTTATTTACCCATCAATTGATCCAATGGTTTTTGAAGTAAAAAATCCAACACAAGATATTAAAGGTAGAGTAGTACCATTATAAAAATAAATTATGGCAATATATAAAATTTTTCCTACAAAAGATACATCATTATACTCAGTTTCTCAGAGTTTAAATACTGGTTTGGATGAAATATTAGAAGCTTCTACTTACATAGAAGGTGCTCTTCCACAAGTTAGTAGATATTTATTAGAATTTTCACAACCAGAAATAAATAATTTTATAACAACTTATATATCAGGATCAGGAGTAACAGTACTTAATACAGATATAGGTGGATCTGATCTTTTATATGATCAAACAATGACATCATCTGCTAACTATCCAACACAATCAAATGGTGTAGGATATATAACACCTTCATGGGATTTAATACCATCTTCATCAACAGGAAATGGAAGAGGACAACATTTTAATGTTCAAACACATGGAACTTACTTTATACCTAATAGAGATATAGTAGATGATTTAGTAATTACTCCTACATTTACAGCAAATGATGGTACTTATGGTCCTTTTATTATATCAAATGATGATGTACAAAATACAGTTACAACATCTTCTTTAAGTGCTTCAATAAATTTAGTAGTTAAAGATAATAAAGTAATATCTGCACCCATAGTAAATAATGGATCTGCTTCATATGTAAGTCAAGATTATTTTTCATATTTTGATAATAATGATATTTATTTAACACCTGCAGCTATAGATTCAACTGTAGGAGCAGGAGTATTTACATTTGCTGGAGCTTATCCTGATGATACTTTTTATTTTAAAATTCATGCTGATGATTTAGTAACAACAGTTACAGTTTTAGAGGCACAACCACCTTATGGAATTGGTTATAGGCCTGGAGATAAATTAATATTCAAATCAGAATCATTTTCAGGCTACCCAATGTCAGATGATATAAAAATAACATTATCATCACCAGCTATATCAGCATCTAATTGGAGCAATAGAAAATTTGGAGTTGATTTAAGAAATTCGGCAGCAGTAGTTAGTGGTTTAAATATAGATCAAGAATTAAAAATATACCCTATATCCGGAAGTTGGGGGATGGGAAGTGGAAAATTTTCAAATTTACCCCAGTCAACTGATGGTGCAAGTTGGGAATGGAGAACATATTCTGGGTCAGATATTGGAGCCCAAAAATGGCAAACAACTGGACCTTTTCAACCTTATGCAACAGCATCTTTTTCATCATCTGTAGATGGAGGAGGAAATTGGTATACAGGATCAAATTTAGAATTACCTGTAATACAATCACAATCATTTTCATATGGTATTGGGGTTGATTTAAGTGTTGATGTAACAGATACTATAAAAACTTGGTATACTAATTCTTTAGTAGATAATACAGTTGGGTTTAAAAATGATGGGTTTTTAGTAAAACAATCAAGTTCAAAAGAATTTATCAATAGTCAAGCAACAACAGCTACTTTTAGATATTTTTCAATTGATACAAATACAATTTATCCTCCTTTATTAGATTTAAAATGGTCAGATTGGTATTATGATACAGGGTCATCTAATAATATAACTTTAGGTACACCTGAAGCATTTATGTCCGTTTATAATAATAATGGAACATATTATTCTGAAAGTGTTGAAAGATTCAGAATAGCAGCAATCCCAAAATATCCAGATATAGTATTTCAAACATCATCTTTATACACTACTAATTTTTATTTACATAAAAATTCATCTTTATACGCTATTAAAGATACAGATACTAATGAATTTGTAATTCCTTTTGATAATGATTATACAAAAATTAGTGCAGACTCAACCTCAAGTTATTTTGATATTTATATGAATGGGTTAGAACCTGAAAGATATTATACAATTTTAATAAAAACAGTTGTAGATGGAACTACTCATGTGTTTGATCAAGATGTAATGTTTAAAGTAGTAAATGGATAATGGCTAAAACAGATTACAATAGTGTGGAATTAAAATTAAAGGATGAAATTAAACCCATTAATCCTTCAAACCCTCCTTCTGGGAGTACAATTGAAGTAACTAATGCTGATTTAACCAACAACTCCATCCCAGTTACTTTAGTTAGAGAAGCATTTAATAAAGAAATGTTTAATTTAACTATAAACACAGAATTTACACAATTGGGGGTAACTGAACCTGATTTATCTTTCTTTAATCCTAATTTGGCTACCGTAGGAGATTTTTTTAATATATATCAAAACTTATTCTTTTTAATACCAAAAACAGGACCTAATTCACATACTACATTAATAGAGGAAAGTAGTGAATATGTAAATTATCAAGCTAATAGGCTAGAAATACAAGCTTTATTAGATGAAATTGCAGAATTAAGAGAACAAAATTTACAATTAACTTTAGATATAGGTAACGTATTAGGAGCAAAAGAAGAAATAGATAAAGCAATTAACGAAGCAAGAGAAATCATACCAGAAAATTAATAAAAAATGGCATTAATAGAAGTTACATCATCTATATCTCAAATAAACCCATCTACCTTTTTTACAGATGGGTTTGAGTTATCTACCCAAGCTATAATCCCAAGTGAAGATTACTCAGGGTCTTTTACTCAAAATCTAAATAATATAGAATTTTATGTATATGATGCTCAAAAACAAGTACAATATTCTGATTATAATTTTTCAGGATTTAGTATAACTAATAATTCAAACCCTAATGCTACACCTAGTGGAGTTCAATTAGAAGATGATATTACAGGAACAACTAATATAATTAATCTAAATCCAGAACAAAATACATATGATGTAGGGTTTACAAACGGTCAATTAACTGCTGTTTATAATTTTGTTAATCATGAATTAAGTTCTTCTGTAGATAATCCATATTATTTAGCAGAAATATCAGGAGACAGAACTGAAATAAGATTAAAATCAAATTATATTTCAAATAGTAGCATTCAATCATCCTTTATTACTTTTGAACAAACCTTAAAACAAGCAGATTATTTTGATGAATTTTATATTTCATTTGGTAATAATGAAAATCATATAGGGATAAATACTAAACTTGAAATTAATAATGATGATGTTGATATTCCAAAATATTCAATTTTAATTAAACTATTTGATGCTTTACCCTTAAAATATAAAGTAGGAAATGAGATTTATGTTGTTACAAAAACAGCAGAAACTCAAGCATTTCAAATTAATTTTGAAGAAAGTATAAATATACCAGATGATTCAATAAGATTACAAGGTCCTAATACAAATTTAAATATTAAAGATTTTATTAATAATTCATCAACTTATAAAAATAAAAATGAATTAATTAATACTAAATCAACAGCTTCTAGAGATGAATTAGGAAATGTTTTAAACCGAAAAGGTATACATTTACAACCTAATTATTCTTCAGCATCTTTTAATGAATTTGTTAATTTTTCATCTGCAAAATCAAGAGTAAATAATTTTTATTTAAAAGTACAAAATATTCAAACTTATGAAAATGATATAAGACTTATATCAGCTACTACAGGTTCGAATTCATCAGCTGTATCATCTAGTATGGCTGCATTATATACTAAAGTTGAAGATGAAATAAAGAATTTTGATGGGTTTGAATATTATCAATATTATAATACAAGTTCAGATGCTTATCCAAAAGATACTTCATCTGGAAAAACATATCCTTTTGAATTATTAGATTATGATAGTAATCAAGTTTTAACATGGTTAGGTAGTGACGATGATTTAAATCAATATTATGGAGGAATGCTTTATTCTGCTTCATATTATGATAATAATAATGAAAATTGGTTGTTTTATACTATACCAACGTTTATAACTGAACAAAATAATAATGATAATTATGTAGAATTTTGTAATTTAGTTGGACAATCTTTTGATGAATTATGGTTATATACAAAAGCAGTAACTGAAAAATTAAATACAACAAATCAATTAGATAAAGGAGTTCCTTTATCATTAGCTGATGATGTAATAACTTCTTTAGGATATACTGGATTTGGAAATAATTATAATAATCAAGATAATTTTATAGGTTTAATTGGTAATGATAATGGTAGTTATGTCCCTCCAACTGGAAGTGAATTAATAACTAATTATATAGCTATTAATAAAGGAACAATTACTAACTATTGGCAAGATGGATATTCATGGGATGATTATGTTGAACAACTAATTACAAAAGGTTTCCCATATCCAATTGATAGAGTAAGTAAAGAAATATTTAAACGTCTTTATCATAATATGGCCTATCTTGTTAAAAAGAAAGGAACAGTAGCTGGATTAAGACAATTAATTAATATATGGGGAATACCTAATACCATATTAAGAATAAATGAATTTGGTGGAAAAAATAAGGATGAAACTGATGATTATGATTTATGGTATCAAAGATATAGCTATGCATATACACCTGTAGCTAATTCTTACCAAGCAAGTGCATCTGCTGTTATGCCTTGGATGCCCTTACAAAGAAATTATATAGCAGAAACAGAGTATATAGTACCAGATGGAGTAGGTTTTAGATTTAAAACAACAGGATATCCATCCTCATCATATCATGGTAGTTTTAATAGTCAATCATTAGCAGTAAAAAAATCTAATGGGTTAGATGATGATATATTTGATTGGGGTATAGCTTTATTTTACACAGGATCAACATCGGGTTCATACTCAGGTTCATCTAATAGTGATTATAGAGATTATGGCCAAATAAAATTTTATATGTCAGGAGCAGCTGCAGATGGGGGAGTTGTAGAATCAGATCCTATTTATTTACCATTTTTTGATAAAGGTTGGTGGACCGTTCTTTTGCAAAGAGATAAACACTCAAATGTAAACACAGATTCTACTACTTATACATTATATGTTAAAAATAAATTATATGATGGTTGGGATGGTAATAGTATAGGATTTGAAGGATCAGCAAGTATAACTAATTTAGATACTTCATCAGGTGGGGTTTATGGAAATGATGATTTCGGAACTGCTTTATTTGGAGGTTATATATCAGAATCAATTAATCACGGTTGGAATAAATATGGTACTACTATAAAAGATGGTGTATATGTAGGGGGTAAATTACAAGGATCTAGAATAGGAAGCACTACTGGATTTATAACTAATGAAGATGGATTTGGATTCTCTGGATCCTTTCAAGAATTTAGATATTACTCAAATGCTATAAGTGAATCTGTATTTAATGATACAGTTATGAATCCTGAATCTATTGAAGGAAATAAAATAACAGGTTCAGAAGCTTCTTTTGATATAATTAATTTTAGAGCTCCTTTAGGAAATGAATTAGAAAGTTTTTTCACATCCTCACAATTAATAGCACATACTGAAACAATAAAATCAGTACACCCAGCTATAACAGCCTCAGCACCTGAATATATAACAGGTTCTTTTAATGATGGTACTGGAAATATTATAAATGATTATGTAATTAATTATCAACCAAATACTATAAAAAGAACTTATAGTAAACAAAACGTAGAAACATATTTCTTAGATCAACCATCAATTGGAATTAGAAATAGAATATCAAATAAAATACAAGCTACAAGTAACTTAAATTTTGGAACTGCTTTATCTAATGTAAAAAGTATACAGGCAGATCCATTTATAAGCCAAAGCTACACAGAAAATATAAATACTTTAGAAGTAGCATTCTCACCCCAGGATGAAATTAATGATGATATTATTCAAACCTTAGGATATGGTGCTATACAAAGTGCAATAGCAGATCCAAGGTTTAGGACATCTTCAACTTATACTTATCCTCAATTAGATAAAATAGCAAATGATTATTTTAGAAAATATGTAGGTAGTGATATTTTTGATTATTTAAGATTAATTAAATATTTTGATGATTCATTATTTAAAGCAATTAAAAACTACGTACCAGCACGTACTAGTGTATCTACAGGCGTTGTAATTAAACAAAATATGCTTGAACGTAATAGGTACCGAGAACCACAAGTTAATTCATATTCTACGCAATCCTATGCTATTAATAATATTCCTTTACCCCAACAAAATTTAGAAATAACGGGTAGTATTGATTTATATGAATTTAGTGGTAGTGCCGGGGGTAGTGCAAATGAATATAATTTCTTAGCTACTCAAACAGGTTCAATGGGATTTTTAAGCGATATTCCAAATGCAATATCTGCAGGTGGATATTTAAACCTTATGCCTAATGCAACACTCGAACTTGAGTATGGTGATTTTTATATAGAATATAATGGGAATAGTTTTGCTAATCCACCAACAATGAATGATAGTACTGGCTTAAGATCTAAAAAACCTATTAGTACTCAATTTTCTATCCACGCTGATGGTCCTATAACTTCAGTAGCTTTAATAATAAGTTCATCTTTAAGAGGAGAATTATTTAACTTAGATAAGGTTTGGGTTGGGAGTGGAAATACATCTTCAATTACTCCTCTAATAGATATTGATCCTAAAGAAACATTAAATTTATTTGCTTATAATAGTGGAAATAATATAAGTATTGCTACTATTTCTAATTGGGTATGGAAAACTTATAATCCCACAATAGGACCAGAAGATCTTGAATCTTTAGCTACATTACCAGATATTTCAGCTTCAATTTCTCCAAATACTCAATCATATATAGAAAATAATATAACTACTTTAGGAATAGTTCCTACAATAGGTAATTTTCAAGAAGAATTTTATGATGGTGAGTATAGTGGAAGTGCTTTAAAAACATTAATAACTCAGTCAAATCCTTATAAATCAATACTCCCATCTTCGGAATTAGTTAATATACCTGAAATAAAACCAATTTTAACACAAGCCCATGATTTTAATGGAGCTGGGGCGTGGACAGCAATAGATAACGAAAATACAAGTTTTAATACTATAACTGGGGCTGCCGGATTAGGTCCTGGTTACTTTACAGAAACTGTTCCATTTCTCATTAAACCCTTCCAAACATACGAAATTAGTTATGATATAAATCTAACCCAAATTTATGATTATTCAGCAGTAGTGGGATTGTCAATGATACAAGGTGGTGGAGCGTTTAGTTCTAATTTTTATGGGGGGCCACAAGATAACTATGCCGGAAATACTAATGGATCAGAGTTTTCATATGTAAATGGAGTTTTAACTCCAAATGCTGGTCTTGTAGGAGGAAATCTAGGTAATACAGCTGTTTCTTTTTCATTTATGTATACTCCTCCCGAAACATCAGATAATTCTTCATCTGTACCAGCAGGTAAAAATAACGCTTTATGGGATAATCTTAATTTTTCATATTCTCTTATGTTAGCAGCTGATGCAGGATTAATTGGAACACTCAACAATTTTAGTATTACAGGGGTAGGGGGTATATATGAAAAAGTACAAAATGCAATTCCTTGGGATTTAAATGTTATAAATAATTATAATCCTTTAACATCAGGTTCATTTGAAATTTTAAACACACAGAGTTTAGTATTTGAAAATTCAGATTATAATCCTTTAAACAATAATGTATCTCAAAATAGAAGAAGTACAAATCACTATCAAGTAGAATATGAAAATCAAAATACTATTGAAAATCTTCAAAGTATAATTGATGTAATGTATAACCCATTTTCAGCTTCTTCTCCATTAGGTCCATTAACTGCTCCTGTAGTAGATAGTAATTACACATCATTAGCAGCTTTAAATCCAACATATGATGGAACTAAAATAAAAAGTTTAGATTATAATTTCTTCACCCCATCAGGATCTGTAAAACCAGTAAATACATTACCAGCCCAATCTTTTAATAGGAAAAATGTAAATGTATCTTATAGTGTAGCAACAAACTTTTTAGATGGTTCAACAGGTAGTTGGGATGGAGATGATGTAAATGAAAGAAAAACAGCTGTTATTGATAAACATCCTCAATATATAGCCCATTTTAATAGATCATTTGAACAATTTAATTTTTATAATTCTCGTGATTTTACAATTGATTCATTAATTTCAATTTCAATGGATGATTTAGGTGGAAAAGAAATAACTCCTGAATCAATTGATATAGATGGATCTAATGCTTATAAAAAATGGGTATCATCTGTATTTGAACCTACTAGAAAAGTAGGAGTTTCATTTACTACACAAAATTCTACAAGTACAAAAGTAATAAATTTAGAAACTTTACCTGTAGGAAATTATGATATATTAGGAGGCAGCGTTCAATTTTTAACTATGAATGGTAATGCTAAATCAATTAGCACTAATTCAAACCAATATGCTTATACAATAGGTGGAAGGAAAATGGGACAAACTGTGGATTTAGGTATTTCCACTAATAACTTTCAAATGTTAGGTTTGGGACCATATAATGGAGGGTTTATTGGAGGTTTAAGTGGATCAATTGTAGGTGCTGATAATATTATTGAAAGTGGATCAGGATTAATTTCAAACTACAATCCTTTAGTTGGGGATCAAAACACTAAGCAAAATGCTATAATATTATGGAATACTAATGGAAGTATTATAGCTAATCATTCTAAAACTAATGGAGCGGGTACAGGTGCATATATTTCAATAGATGGAGTTTCATTAGGATCTAGATCTGTAACAAAAATTACATTATACCCTGATATATGGGAGGATGGTTTTACTGATAAAGTTTCTTCAGGAGTACAACCCTATGGTTTTCTTCCCGGAGATATTATTACAATACCTAATTATGTAATAAATTTAAACGGATACTCAGGTTTTGTTGGGGATTTAGTATTTAGACTTCCTGAAGAAAATGTTTTATTAGAAAAAACTAATAAGATATCTCAACCTAATGAAACTATTCAAATGATAACAGCTAGTCAGGTTACTGGTGAAGGCCAACAATTTGGATTTTTATTAAGTGGTAGTGGAACAGTTCAACTCAATGGACCTTTTGATGCAAATGGCGACATTCCTTATGATAAGACAAATAATGGTGGATTATCCTCTGCATATTATGTTCCTTTTTCACAAAATAACAGACTTTCAGGAGATAAAGATCTACCAGATAATATGAAATTATCAATATCAGGTCCTCAATTAGCTCTCTATCATGCTTATAATCAAACAGTAGCTAAAGAAATGCTAAGATTTCCATTTACTTGTCCTATAGATCAAGCAGTATATTTTAATCCTTTATTTGTACAAGAAGGTATTGATGCTGCGGATCCTAGCAATTACTATCAATGGTCACCATCAGGATCTGATTGTGATACTTATGAAGATAATCAAATACCATTTTTAATTGAAAGGGGAGATGTATTAAGAATTGAAGGAGTAAAAACTGTAATTTCAGCCTCATTAACATCATCTATAGATTTTATAGAAGATTTTACAGTTGAAGAAGTACAAGATTTTTATTACTCAGCATCATATAATGAACCTACTAATGGTTCATTTGTACCGGGATCAGGTCCAACAAATAATTATGGAGGGTATACTTCTATAACAACAAATTTTAATGATTTATTTCAAACTTCTAATGGATATTCAATAGGAAGTTACACCAGTCCCCCATCAGCAGTTCAAATTAACTCAACTCAGTTTACTACTTCTGGTATTGGAACTAATGGAAAAATAAATATTACTCCAGTTGTATCCGATCAAAAAAGTCTTAGTAGTGGACAAACTTATATACTTGAAGGAACATCATTTGTATTTCCTGGAGTTTCTTTTGGTAATAATGGAGGAGGTTATGAAGTAGGAGATACTATAACAATAACTTCTCAAACTATAAATTCTATTTTTAGTAATGCAACACAATTATACAATGTAATAATTACTTTAACATCAGAGATGTTAAATACAGGAGGTATAGGAAATCCATTTTCAGTAGCATCAACTTTAAATCCTGGATGTACAAATGAATATGCTTATGAAAGAAATAACACAGGAGATGTTCCGGTATCAATGCCTTCTTTTATTAAAACCTTCAGAAACCCAGGAGATGTTTTGCAAGGACTACCTGGAGGAGCAGTAACTAAATTTACTATAAGAAAACAAGTTGAAAACGATGGAAAAGTAATGATTAAAAATACTCCTCCTAGTTTAGGTTCTGAAGGATTTTTAACACAAACAGGTGGTGGATTTTTAATACCAAATGATTTTACTAGCATTCAAAAGAAAAATGCTTTAAATATTATTAACCAATTAAGACAGAAAAACGCATTCCCAGGTGATACAGCTACAGATAGTGGAAATAATCAAACATCTTAAATTTAAACTTGGAATAAAAAATAAAATTACGTATATTTATAACTAAAATAATAGAACATGGGATATTTAAATAACCAAGTAATAACAGTAGATGCTATTTTAACTAATAAGGGAAGAGAATTATTAGCAAAGGGTGATGGGTCTTTTAATATCACTCAATTTGCTTTGTCTGATGATGAAATTGATTATACCTTATATAATCCAACACACCCATCGGGATCAGCATTTTATGGGGAAGCAATTCAAAATATGCCTTTAATGGAAGCATTTCCAGATGAAAGCCAAATGATGAAATATAAATTAGTTACATTAAATAGAGGAACAGCAGTAATGCCTGTTATTGGGGGTGTAAATAGAATAAAAGAAAGACAATTAACCCCAACTAATATTGTTCCTAAAACGTCAAATTATTTAGGCAACGCAGAAGCAATATCAGAATCAGGATATTCATTTACAATAGCTGATGTGAGAGTATGTCAATCAACAACAGGGTTTGTAGCAACAGGTGATGATTCGGAAGCATCTAAAGAATTAGATGTTCAAAACTCTAATATGGTGATTACAAATGGTACATCTGTTTCACAAACAGTAATTGGAACTTCTTTAACATTAACTGGAACAGGAAATCCTATTTTATTTGGTACTAACACTTCAATATATACTACATTAACTGTAATAGGATTAGATAGTGGTGCTAGAATACAAGTACCTATAGAAATAACAAGAACAACAACTAGATAAAAAATTAGATATGCCAGACAATAACAGAGGAGCATTTATACCTTTAACAAGTGATGAAATAGTATTAAGTAATGATTCTGTTACATCAGCTATGTGGAGTAATAATTCCCCAACTTTAAGAGAATATTACACAAGTTCGGCTCAGTTAGCTAGTGCAGCTGCTCCTTACTATATATCAGTGTTTCAAACAGCTTCTACAGATATAACAGCTGAAATACAATTTGATTCAGTTTACTGTGATGCTGAAGGAAGCGGAAGTAAATTTTTAAATCCTCTTGTAACAGGAGTTTCTCCTACAAGAACTAATTATGGACAATATAGAAATTTAGTTTTAGGAGATGAAAATGCCTCATTTATATTTGGTAATTATTCTTCATCATATTTTTATGTAATGAACCTAGAAAGGGCAAGATATAAACAAAATATTCTCCCAGGAACATGGACATTAAAATTATCAGGTTCTACTGGAGCAGCAAATGATAAATTAATTTTAACGGATGACAGTATAATAAACAATGTAGCTCAATTTTCTGATGCTGGTAGATATTATAATATTATATCAGGCTCAGCAGGTGTAGTAGCTTCAGGATATGCAGGCTCAAATCAAGCAGATGGTTGGACACCTGGTTCAGGGTCTTATGGTTGGATTTTACCTGATGTAAATTTACTAATTTTAAATGGCGAAGCATTAGATGGAGCTATAGTTGATGGAGGAATTGCTTTAAACACATCTAGAGCTTCAGACACATATAATCAATCTCAAGGAGGAAATAATGGGCTTTTAATTAATGCCCTAAACAGAGCGGGATTAGACACAGTAGCTCCAACAGGATTTACTTTAAATAGTCAAGAAAATTTATCAAGTGATTTTATATTTTGTAGAGCTAAAAATTCAGAATTTAATTATTCTTCCAATCCATCATTTATTTCATCCTCAACAGGAGCTATTGTATTTGATTCATTTGTAGAAAATCCAACAACCTACATTACAACTGTAGGTCTTTATAGTAAAACTAATGAATTAGTAGCAACTGCTAAATTATCAAGACCTTTAGAAAAAGATTTTACAAAAGAATTACTTGTAAGAGTTAAATTAGATTTTTAAGATGGATGGCTGCATTCAAACAATTTAATACAAATGAGGTAGTATTAACTCCCTTTTATGCTAATAAAGATTTTAGATTTATAGGATCTGACATCACAGCATCTAATGTAGGAATAGAATATTATCAATCTACACAAGGCCCTTATAAATCAGGATCATTTCCAACAGGATTTAAAACTAGATTAGATGGGGTACTAGTATTTGGGAACGTTAAACAATTATATTATAGTAATTATTTAACATCATCTAGAGGAGATAATGTATCAACATCAAGCTTAGTACCTGGACCTTTACCAGAATATGATCAGTATGTAGGAAAAATAGAAGGTCCTAGATATGATAATTTTTTACAATCATCAGAAATGCAAGATAGAAGATTTGCACAATTTTCATCATCAGCAAATATAAATGGTCCAACTGTAATATCAATCCCTTCAATGCTTTTTGGTGAAAAAATTCCACCCTCAACTTTTGAATTTACTTTTACATCTTCACTTAATCAAGTCCAAAGTTTTGTTTATGATGATAGTGAAGGCAATTTATTAGCAACTCAATCTAACCCAGATGGTACTATAGTAAATGAAGGAGTAGTAGGACAAATTTTCTATTCACAAGGTATGGCTATATTAACTGAAGGGATAGGTGGTTTAAGTAATATAGGTAGCATAGTAAATGATCAAAATGGAACAGCAAACTCAAACCTTGACTCAGCTTCAATTTCTTTTTCTTCATCAATTACAATAAGAGAAAATCAATATAAATGTGTTATAAATGATAATGAATATTCTTATACTCAAAATCCATCAGCATTAAAGCCTACTAATAACTTATCAGGAATTAATAATATTTTATCATCATCTATAGAAAATAGCACATATGGGGATGATGGAAGTGCCGGTACTTATGTTTTAGATTATAATACTTTAACAGGAGCAGGATCAGGAGCTACAGCAACTGTAATTATAGGTCCTGCAGGTAAAGTTACTAATATAACTACATTATATGAAGGAAAAAATTATCTAAAAGGGGATGAAATAAATTTAGATATGGAACAACTTAGACCAGGTGGAGGGCAAGTTATATTTAATGCTACTGGAGATATTCCTATAAAATTACAAGGAGGAGATACTATTAATTTATCATTTATTGATGATCCTAACCAAGTATATTATGATTATGCTACAGGATCATATTTTAGCCCATATGTAACTACAATAGGTTTATATAATGGATCTTACCAGTTAGTAGCTGTTGGAAAGTTATCCCAACCTATTCCAATTTCACTATATACAGACACAACGTTTGTAGTAAATTTCGATACATGATAAACTGGACATATATAAATGAGGAAGTCACTGAAATAGACGACTTCCCAGATCAGACTTATGGGTTTGTATACGTTATAACTCACCTACCAACAGGAAAAAAATATATAGGAAAGAAAATATTATTTTTTACTCGTAAAGTAAAATTAGGTAAAAAAGATTTAAGAAAGTTTGAAGGAGTTGTAGGTAGAAGACCATCTTATAAACTAGCAGTAAAAGAATCAGATTGGAAAACATATTTTGGTTCAAATAAAGAAATGAAAGAATTAGTAATTTCAGAACCCTCTGAAAATTGGGAAAGACAAATACTTATAGCATGTCAATCTAAAAAATTACTAACATATTATGAATCTAAATACTTATTTATATACCAAGCATTAGAAAAACCTGATGAATTTTGGAATGATAACATTCTTGGAAAGTTCTTTACAAAAGACTTTGATTAGCAAAATATTATTCGTACATTACGGTTATGATAAATGAACTACTAGTTAACTTAGTTAATTCGGTACTAGGTACTGGAAAAAGGACAGCAAGAGGTAATCAAGCCTATAATTGTCCTTTCTGCCATCATACAAAACCTAAATTAGAAGTTAATTTTTCAGAAAATAAAAAAGGATATAATCCATGGCATTGTTGGGTATGTGGTAAAAAAGGTACAAGAATATCTACATTATTTAAACAATTAAAGGCACAACCCGAAAAATTTACAGACCTATACAAGCTAGTATCTGAGGAGAAAGAATACCAGAAAGAAGAAAATAAAGTAGAAGTAAAACTACCTAATGAATTTAAATCTATCAGTAATAATTCAATAGATTTAACAGGTAAAAAAGCATGGAATTATTTAAAAAATAGAGGAATTACTATTGATGATGTATTAAAATATAATTTAGGATATTGTGAATATGGTAATTATAGTAATATGATAATCATTCCTTCTTATGATGAAAACGGTAAATTAAATTACTATACAGGTAGATCATTTGAAAAAGACCCATATAGAAAATATAAAAACCCAGAAGCATCAAGAAATATTATACCTTTTGAATTATTCATCAATTGGAACTTACCATTAATATTATGTGAGGGTCCATTTGATGCTATAGCAATTAAAAGAAATGCAATTCCTTTATTAGGTAGTAACATACAGGGTTCTTTAATGAAAAAAATAGTAACTTCAACAGTTAAAAAAATATATATAGCACTAGATTCTGATGCAATTAAAAAAGCAATAAAATATGCAGAAGAATTTATAAATGAAGGTAAAGAAGTTTATATGGTAGAGCTTCAGGGGAAAGACCCTAGTGAAATGGGATTTACCGATTTTACTCAATTAATCCAAAATACCGTTCCATTAACACAATATGATTTAATGGAAAAGAAATTACAACTTATATGAGCAAGAAAACAATTAAAAAATCCTATAATAGGATTTTAGAGATTAGTGAAGATGCTAAACAAATTACTTTACCTGACTCCAGGTATTATCAAAGAAATGGCGAATACTATCCATCTATAACTTATGTATTAAGTTGTTATCCTAAAGGTAAACATTTTCAAGATTGGTTAAAAAAAGTAGGATACTCGGCTGATTGGATTGTAAAAAAAGCAGCAGAAGAGGGAACACAAGTACATGAAATGTGTGAGGATTATCTTAATGGTAAAGAATTAAATTTTTTACAAAATGGCATCCCAATGTATAATCCTTTAGTTTGGCAAATGTTTTTACGTTTTGTTGATTTTTGGGAAACTTACAACCCAACTTTAATTGAAACTGAAGTACACTTATTTTCAGATCAAATTAGAGTAGCAGGTACTTGTGATATGGTTTGTGAAATTGATGGAGAGTTATGGATTATTGATTTTAAAACATCAAACCATTTACAAACTACATATGACCTCCAAACTGCGATTTATGGTAAATGTTATGAAGAATGTTTTGGTAAAAAAGCTGATCGTTATGGGGTTTTATGGTTAAAATCATCTAAAAGAGGTCCTAAAGAAGGTGCTATACAAGGTAAAGGATGGGAAATGTATGAATCAAAACGTACACAAAGTGAAAATATAGATATATTTAATACTGTAAAAAGATTATTTGATTTAGAGTTTCCAAAACATAAACCTGTATTTACTGAATTTAAAACTACAGCTAAAAGAAAATTATAATATTTATAATAAAATTATATTATGGATAACTTTGACTACAAAAAATATATAGCAGAAGGAAAATTACTAAAAGAAGCTTCAGATAAACCTAAAGCAATTATATTAGCAGGTGCTCCGGGTGCTGGTAAAGGTTATATTTTACGAGGTTTAGATTTATCAGGTTTAACTACTTATAATTTAGATTTAGATTTTGTTCCTTTACTAAAAAAAGCAGGTGTTACCTTAGATTTAAAAAATGCTACTCCTGAAGAAAGAAGTACATCATCTAAATTAATGAGGCAAGCAGCTTCAAAATTAAAAGATGAAGATTTGCCTAAAGCAATAGCTAATAGAGAATCATTTATATTAGATGGTACAGGAGCTTCAAGTCGAGCTACTCTTAAATTAAAAGATGAATTAGAAAATGCAGGATATGAGGTATTTATGCTCTATGTTTATACAGATTTAGAACGTTCATTAAAACAAAACCAAGATAGATTTGATAAATCTGGAGGTGAAGATAGAAGTTTAGCTCCAGCAATTGTTATGACTACTTGGAACGATGTAACTCAAAATTATAATGAATATAAAAGTTCTTTTGGTAATAATTTTGTATCAGTTGCTAATACTTTAAAAGATGAAAAATTAGATAATTTAGAAGATATAGTAGATAAGTATTTAACCCCCTATAAACCTCAAGGTACAAAACCTAAGGATGCTAAAGCACAAGCAAGATCAGATAAAAGAAAAGCAGCAATAAATGCTCAAATAAAATCATTATTATCAGATGATGGGGTAAAAGATGTTATTGATAATTCAGTATCAGCAGAGGAAGCACAAGCAAAATTAAAATCATTTATAAATGGGTAAAATTTTAGCAGCATATGGAGGTGGATTTAAACCACCAACAGCTGGTCACTTTGAAATAGTAGATACAGCATTAGAAAAATATCCAGAAATAGATGAATTTATTATTTATGTAGGAGGTAAAGTTCGTGATGGTATAGACCAAACTGAAGCTGTTTTAGTTTGGGACATTTATAAAAAATATTTAGCAAATAAAGTTAAAATAGAACCCGTAAAATCTCCAATTGGAGATATTATTCGTTTAGCTAAAAATAATCCTCAAGATACTATTTATTTTGTAATAGGTTATAGAGATGGTAGACAAGATGATTTAGATGATGTGTCCTCAAGAACAGGAAATTTAAGTGAAAAATATCCAAACATTGAAGTTAAAGTTATCCCAACATATAACCCTAACATGAGTGGAACAAATGCTAGAAAGGCATTAGATAAATCTGAAGAAGAGTTTATTCAATTTCTACCAAATAAAGTAAAAGAAAAGTCAGAAATATTTTCAATATTAAGACCATCAGTAGAAGAAAATTTAAATGAAAATGCTACATATTCTAAAAATATAGATATTCAATCTATGATAAATGATTTAACAGATTATATGTTAAAGCAAGAAAGAAATATAGAGCCCTTACCTAAATTAGAATTTGTAGATGGTGATACAGAAAATGCAAGTGACTTTTTTGGTAAGACAGCGTATTATGACCCAAATACTCAAACTATAGTATTATATACTGAGGGTAGACACCCTAAGGATATAGTGCGTTCATACGCTCATGAAATGGTACATCATACACAACATTTAGAAGATAGATTAGATGGTATTAATACTACTAATACTACTGAAGATGATAATTTAAGTAAAATTGAAAAAGAAGCATACACAGATGGTAACATGACTTTTAGAAATTGGACAGACACATTAAATGAAGCAGTTGTAGGAAATAAAATTGAATGTGATGAATGTAGTTGGAGCTGGGATATAGTAGATGGTGGTGATGATTTATATATGTGTCATAAATGCGGACATAATAATGAACCTATGAATGAAAATAAAGATTATTTTGGTTTAGAAAAATTTATAAACGAAGTAGCTGAAGCAACAAAATATAAAATATTTTCAGATATGGATGGTGTATTAACTGATTTTAATGCTTCATTTAAAAAAAGAGCAGATGGCATAGCTCCATCAGATTACGAAAAAAAATTCGGTAAAGATAAATTTTGGGAATTAATTGATGGTGAAGGAGTAGGATATTGGGTAGGAATGCCTTGGATGGAAGATGGAAAACAATATTGGGATTACATAAAAAATTATGATACTGAACTATTATCATCACCTTCAAGATCTTCTACATCTAGGTTAGGTAAAAGATTATGGGTTAGAAATAATATGCCAGGTATAAAATTAACATTAGCTCAAGCAGCTAAAAAACAAAACTATGCTGCTCCTAACCACATATTAATTGATGATAGAAAATCAAATATTGATCAATGGATAGCACAGGGGGGAATTGGTATATTACATACATCAGCTTCTGATACTATTTCCCAATTAAAAAAATTAGGCTTATGAGTCCAATAAATTCACTATCTAAAGGGTATAATAGTAACTCTCCAAAAAATAGAGATAAAGGGAAAATAGTAAAAAAAACACTACCTAAATTATCTTCAATGCAGATTAAACCTATAGAACCTACAATTAAAAAAGAAAAAAAAATGGATGGAAAAGTAAGTACATTATCTAAAGGGTATAAATCAGATATTCAAAATACAAGAGTAAAAAAAGATTTTATTAATAATGCTGTTAAAGTAAATTTTAAAGATATATCAGATAAAATTAAATTACTTTATGATAATAAAAATTTAACAAAAGATGATATTAATAGTATAATTAAAGATTTAAAGACAAACATATAATGAGTGAAAATGTTCTAAAAAAAGAGTTTGGAAAAACTGACGTTACACGACTTAGAAATTTAATGTCAGGTAAACATAATGAAAAAAATGGTCAAAGTATAGGCTATAATAAAGCCCAAACCTTTTATAAAGAGGGTGATGTATGGGAAGAAAATGGACGTAAATGGACAATTAAAGAAGGAATTAAACAAAATATTACAAAATTAGATAAAGCCAAAAAATCACATATAGTTCCTTTATTTTGCCCTAAATGCAAAAAAGTAATGAATAAAGGAATGGATCCCAGTTACTATATGGCTGTAAACCAATGTTTTTCTTGCTTTAAAAAGTTTGAAACCCAACTAAAAGCAACTGGTTTATGGGATGAATGGGAGAAAAAAACATCTAATGGTAATATAGATTCTTTTATTGCTTGGTATAAAGATTGGATAATGGATAGTTTAGAAGTTTCAAACACCTCATTTATATCAGAAAAAGGTGATGTAGAAACCTGGCGTGGGGGTGTAGATAAACAAAAAGCCCTTAAAGCTCTTAATGAAACAATTAAAGCTTGGGAAGAAGCAAGAAAATAACGTATATTTATAAATAAAATCTAATGGATAATTTTGATACTACTAAATGGTTTAAAAACCAATATATAAAAGAACATATAATCATTGAATCTGTCTCAGTAAATTTAGATGATTTAACATTTGATATGGTTAAAGACACATTTAAAGATCAATATCAAAATGTTCACTTTTCAAGAAAACAACCTAATGGTGAAGAAGGTAATTATTACAAGGATGCAGTTAGCTTTCCAAACCCAGATGATTCTTTATCAAAGGTAGGAGATATGAGTGCTTTTGAAGATTGGAAAGAAAAAACCCTTGAAAGATATGGTAAAGTAAATCTATTACTACAACCAGAAGCTAGTGTTTGGTTTGATAAAGTTAAAATTGATGATGAAAAATTTTTAAAAGATAAAAAAGGTTATGTTGATGCTAAAGGAAAAGCTATGGATGATTGGTCAAAAAAAGGCTATTCTATAGATGAAGAAATTGATATGAATGATCCTGTTTTAGTTAAAGCAAGAGCAGCTCAAATGGCTGATGAAAAAGAAATGGCTAAACAAGCAGAATTAGATAAAAAATATGGTTCCAATTTTATGGATAAATTAGATGCTGAAATAAATCTAAAACAAGAACTTCAAGATCTAAAAGATGAAAGAGCTCAACTAATGATTGACATGGAACAAGAGGCAGAACCTGAAGGTGGGGAAATAGCAGATGATTATGGTTCTAGACTTAATGATATTGATTCTAGAAGGGAATTAATTCAAAAAGATATTGATGATTTAAGAATGTATGAAAATAAAGAGGCAATTAAAGAAACATTTCGTTTTATTAAAGAAAACAACCCAGAATTCACAAGTGAAGAAATTAAAGCTGAATTAAAAGAAATTGAAAAATTAGGTAATCAACTAAATGAAGAACTTTGTGCTAAAGGTAAAGCATATCGTAAACGTAGAATGGCAGCTGGAGAAAAATCATCTGCTTATTTATCTGGTCGTGCTGTTAAAGTTTGTAAAGGACAAATGAGTGGTAAGAAGAAAAAGAAGTAATGGCTGAGAAAAAAGACAGTAATAAAGTACCTGAAGCTGCTTTAATTTTACCTAGAGGTAAAAAAGTAATACTTCAAGCCGAAGACACAGACTATAAAAGAGGTTTAATAGTAGAATTATTGGACAATGGTGGTTATGAAATGGCTTATTGGTACGATAAACCAGACAAACCATACCCAGTTGAAATTTTAGTTGATGGTCAAAGTATAAAAGAAGATGGAAAATTAGTAGAAATGAAATTTCACCCACAAGATTATTATGATAAGCAAGATTTAGAAGAAATAAAAGGTAAAGCTGCACCTTATGGTTCTGGATATGAAAGAGTTAAAAAAGTAGTTGATGAATCATTGCGTGATTGGTTTAAAAAAGAAAATTGGGTACGTATTAATACATCAGGTAATATATCAGGCGATTGTGGTACCATGAAAAAAGGTAAAGCAACTACAAGATGTTTGCCTAAGAAAAAAGCTCAATCTTTAACTAAAGCAGAACGTAAGGCAACAGTTGCTAAAAAAGTTCGAGGAGATAAAAAAGGAAAGCAATTTGTTAAAAATACAAAAAAAGCAGAATACAAGAAAAAATAAATAAAAACACGCAAAAATACGTAATTAGAAAAATTTTTTATATATTTATAAATAAACCCAACTAAATAAAATTTTAAAAATGAAAAAATCGGAATTAAAAGAAATTATTAAATCTTCTTTCTTAGCAGAAGCTGAGGATTCTAAAAAAGGAAACAAAGAAGAGCAAAAGCGTATGGAAGGTGCTATTCGCGATGATAGAGATCATATCAAAAATCTTGAAAAAGACATTAAAGATAATGAAGCTAAACTAGCTAAATTAAAAAAAGACGAACCTAAAGACGTTTCTGAGGAAATGAAAAAGGATGATGTTGAAGAAGGTATGCGTAATACTTATGAAGAAGATGACATTGATGAAGCTATGAGAGGTGGAGATGATGATATGGATGAAGGCATGCGTGGTAAGTATGAAGAAGACGATACAATGAGAGAAGCAGAAGAAGTAGATGTTGAAGATAATGAAGACATTAATGTTGATATTGAAGATGAAGTAAATATTGATGACGAATCTGACAAATCAGAAATTGAAGTAGATTCTGAATTAGCAGGTGAATCTTCTGATGTAGCAGCTATATTAGGTCTTTTAACTAAAGCACAAGAAAAAGCAAAAAGCATGGGTGATGAAAAATTACTTGATCAAATAGGAAATACAATTACTTATTACACTAGAGCACACGTTGTAGCTACTAATGAAGATTTAGAAAGTGGTGAATACGGAGATCCTGTAGATGCTGAATTAGATGTTACTAAAGGTGATGGAGATACAGCTAGCATGTTAGATGCAGAAGCAGCTTTAAATTTACAAGAATCTGAAGAAGTAAAAAGATTTAGATTATTAGCAGGAATTAAATAAATAGTTATTAACAAATAAAATTTTTAAAAAATGGATACTCAAATATTAAAAGAACAGTTAGATGCATTATATGAAACTTTTTCAATCGAACATGGGGGCAAATCAAAAGCAGCTCATGGTCGTGCAAGAAAAGCATTAGGTGGTATTAAAAAATTAATATCAGATTATAGAAAGGCATCTGTAGCTGAAGATAAAAAATAAATAGATGATTAACGAGCGCAAACTTTCCAAAGCTGAACTCAAGAAAAGAGAAGATATTATCATGAATATGAAAGATAATAAAAGAGATTTAGTTAAAAAATATGGTAAGGATGCAGAAGCAGTCATGTATGGTCGCGCAACTAATATGGCAAAAAAACAAACTAAAGAAATGAGAGACCCTAAATTAACTGAATTAATCAAAGATGTTTTAAAAAATCCTAAAAAAGCCGATTTAAATAAGGATGGTAAATTATCTGATTACGAAAAAACTAGGGGAGCTGCTATTGAAAAAAATATTGATGAGGTTGAAATGCCAAATGCTATTATCAATAAATTTTCTAATGAAATTAAAGATGCTCAAACTTTAGCTAAGGCAATGTTAGGAATTTATGATGCTATACAAGATAAAGAACAAAAAGACTATTCTAAAAATCAAAAATTTAACAGAATACTTAATTATTTAAGAGATTTATCAGATGATGAAGTAGAATCGGTAAAAGAGGATTTAGATTTAGGTCATGAAGATAATGAACCAGGTATGATTAAAGGTGATTTATATCAAATTGGCAAAGCTTCAATGGCTTTATATAAAGTATTAGATCAATTTGATGACATGGGTGAAGTAGATTTACCATCATGGTGGCAGAGTAAAATATTCAAGGCAAAAGAGGCTGTAGTTGGTGCTCAAGAATACCTTGATTTTGAACTTAATGAGCCAAAAATTGATGCTGTAGTAGATGCTACTATAGACGTAGTAGATGAAACAGTTGAAGACTATATAACCTCCGTTGATGATTTAACTGAAGAAAATATAACAGAAGCTATGAATATGAATAAATGGCGCCGTGCCTACAACGGAAAAGCATTTGCTAAAAAAATAGTATATTTAGAAGATTACAATGGTAATAAAAAAAGGTATGCTATTTATTTTAAATATA
>Ga0209634_1000318_pt1 | contig 36993 bp, 25 predicted proteins | sample LinPmetageLP40_FD_184043 | JGI IMG/M metagenome (GOLD analysis project Ga0209634, IMG submission 184043) | Marine viral communities from the Pacific Ocean - LP-40 (SPAdes) (version 2) | ecosystem: Environmental > Aquatic > Marine > Oceanic | place: Pacific Ocean | collected 2010-08-26 | reverse complement strand
CCATGCAACCACATCTGGCATACCATACTGCATGGCTTCCTTGACCATGTCAATGTGTAAACCTTTGTCATGTTTTTTGCCTGAATATCTTTCACTGTGAGCGCCGAATACAATTTTACCATCTTTGATCACGCTCAGTCCTGCATCATGAAAATGTGCAGATACTCCCCAAATAGTTTTACTCAATTTTTTATTCCTAGTTCTGCCCTATGTTTGTGCCAACCTTGTTTGACACAATGACTATGGTTGTGTTCTATAACATCTTTCATTTCTTCTATAAAATTGTACATTTTCTCTTGCCTGCTGTCAATACTGTCAATTACTTTGCAAATAGCGTTCACTCTATCAACTCCATGCATGTCGTCATAATCTTCGTTCCACCATTTGTTAAAAGTTTTAAAACCTAATTTGTGCAACAAACCTAAATGTCCTTGTCCTGCCATTATCACAAAAGGCTTTTTGAACAACATGGGTCTGATTGTTTTTTCTGTGATAAATGTGGTGTTATTAGCAGTTTCAGTTTCACTCACAATATCAACAAATATGTTATCATAGTGATGTTTTATACCTAAGACATTTTCTGGAAATTGTAACAATACACCTTTGCGAAAATGTTTTACTCGTATATTGTTGTGCGGTGCAGATAATAATATTTGTTTGTATTTCTCAGCGTCCTGTTCACTATAAAATTCTTTCAGTTTTTTTATTGTGTAATCTGTAAATGGAGGTTTACCTGCGCCAGTCCAAAAGGTATGCAAACAATTATTTGTAGATTTAACCTTGTCGTGCAATACTACTCTGTCCCAACTAGGTCTTCCAATAAAATGACCAAAAAGTTTTTCTGGTTGTGCGACATATTCTGTGGCCCAATCAACGTTAGATCTTTTTATTAGATCTAACCAATATGGTTTTCTATACACAATTTTGCAAGGATAATTTGCCTGATAGTCACATATCTCTATTGTGATATTATCTATGTTGATGTTTTTTTCTTTTGCTGTTTGTAAAATTTTGTCCCAAGCACCGTTTTCATACAGATTGTAACCTTCTGGATACATGTCTAACACAGGATCCTGTGATTTGGATATACACAAATTAAAATAGTCTTCTAAAGCAGTGGCAAAGTTATTGAAAACAACACCGACGTTAACATACTTGAGCAAAGGCATTTTTTTCAAAACAACACTCCTATGCCCATATGTCTTATTCTAGTAAGACTCATAAATTTGTATTGCTGTGCTTGAACACCCGGTAAATGCATATCGTGTAGCAAAATAATATGATCCGGAGATACAACTTGTTTCAATTTCATCATGGTTGTGTCCATATAAAAACTATCGTGTGAATGATCGACAAACACCCAATCAAATTCAGTGTCCACAGTGTCTAACCAGATGTTGCTGTCTTTATTGATGTAATCTATGTTATCAAACATTTGTAAATTGTGTTTGGCTTTTTCTTGTTGTTCTTTGAATATTTCTACTGTGGTAATTTTTGCATCAGGGTCGCAAAAACTTGCTATGATAGATGTGCTTAATCCTTGATATGTACCTAATTCTAAAATAGTTTTTTTGCCCGACAAAGTTTTTTCTATTACTCTTGCTTCGTCTCTGTGCATCCAGCCTTCTATGCCAAATTGAAGCATGCCGTCCTTGTTATGTTTTAATTCTGCTAAAGATTTAATTTTCATAACATTCTATTTCACTATCATTCCATACACTAACATTGAACTTATGCAGGTGTTTTTCATATCCTTTGTTTGCTACATGTTCAAAATTATGTTCTAACACAGATTGCATTTCTTTCAACATATTCTTCCTTGCACTGTGACCCATGTCAGCAATATTTTGCATTCTTTTTTGTATTCCTATAAATTTTGATTTAAAATTAAGATTATCATATTCTTCGTCGAACCATTTGTCAAAAGTTTGAAAACCTAATTGGCGTAATTTTTCCAAATAGTTAGTCCCGCACATGGCTAAAAAAGGTCTTTTAAACAACATTGGACGCACAGTTTTTTCTGTAATGAAACAATTTTCATCAGACGTATCAGTTTCATGCATAATGTCCACAAAGGTTTGTTGATACGTCATCTGTAATGGTTTAATATCGTCAGGCCAATTAGGACTTGATTTTATTGCATTAAAGGGATCTAAATTTTGTAGTGGAGTATCTAATGTATCACTTACAATTTGTTTTATTTCTTGATTGTTATAATGTCCTGTATTTTTTAAATTTACTATTATATCAGACAAACTTTTTTCCACATTGGCAAATCCATGCATAGAATAATAAGATATGTCAGCATATCTGTTCTTGATGTAACTGTGCATTGCACATCTATCCCAAGTCATTCTTCCTATGAAATGTCCGAAATGTTTTGCAGTGTAATGAGTAAACTCTATATTGTTTTCCTGTGCATATACAGATGCTTTGTCTAAGAAATAAGGAGTGTGTTTTATAACCTTGCAGTGATATTCTGCTGACATATCTCCAGTCACTAACGTGATGTCCGTCTCATTAAATCCACATGCTTTTGCTATGGCCAGTATAGCATCATAAGTCTCTGCTGTGTGTAGGTTGTAACCTTCTGGATAAAGATCAAGAATAGGATCATTATTATTTTTTTTACACCATGTAAAGTAATTGGTTAGATCACTAGTAAATTTTCCTAATCCACTATACAGATATCCTATGCCAGTAATAGGCCAAAGTTTTAGTTTCATTTTTTGTCAACAGGGTTACCATGTTCATCTTCGTAATACAAACTACGGTGTGGTTTTTCTTCTGGTATGCTGTTGGACGTATAATAAAATATTCTAAATCCTACACGTGCCACTGTGTCTGGACAGGTCATAGGGTGTGGATGACCATGTCTTAATTTAGGATGATATTTCCACATTAACAGTGTGTTAGGTTCAGGAGTGATTTCTGCCACAGTTTCTGTGTTTTCTAAGTTTCGAAACTGTAATCCTCCCTGCCAGTCAGATTGCCATTCTTTACTAAGATATAAAATTAGATTTAATTGTCTATTAAGATGTAATTCTTCATTCCAATTAAAATCTGTATGCATTTTAAGACTGTGACCTTTATAGGATTTCATCAACCCTGCTCCAACCATATGTGGATCAGGAATAAGTTTAGATTCTTTAGTGAACTGTTCTAACCAAGTTACAAATTCAGTTGAATTCATTTCTAAATTCAGTTGCCTAATAAGTGGTGCCACATCACCGTAATTATTTGTGCATTCTTCCATGTATGAACCATTCCTTGTAAATCTTGTCCATCTTTGTTTTGGAATGTCTTCAACTTGTTGTGCTAATTTTTTAAACAGTTCGTCTGGCAAAAAATTAGGTAGTGCTATCCAAGGCACTGGATCTGCAGTATGATAATCCATACTAAAGTGCCTTGCAGAGTATTTGTTGGTTATTTCATTAATATTGATCATATCAATGATAGATAAAAGGATCTTTCTTTTTAAGTTCTTTAATTTTTTTGCGATATTGGAGTTCTAGTTTAATTTTGTGAAACAAACTTTTAATCCAGGATAACATTTAGATATTTAACATGCCTTTTAACAGTGTGCATGCCTCTTGATGTGCTTGATGTAACGGGTGTTTATATTTGCCTACAGGAAAATTTTTGTCTGAGCACCATTCTATAAAACCTTTGCCTTGGAAAGAGTGCATAGTAAGTTCTGCAACATCATCGCATGCTGGCAAAAATACATATTGAGCACCCTGCGACTCCAGATACCCTTTCACTGCCAGCATACATAATTCAGTTTGAAACATATACTGTTTGTGACCTGTGTAGGTGTAGATCTTTTTGGATAACTCTGGAATTCCTATTTCATTCAGTTGTTGAGAATACTCTCGATATTCATCAAATGCTTTGATATCGTAATCCCATGAATTCGGAGCAAGGTCCAACCAAGTTGTTGGCTGATTATTTTTTCCTTTAATTAACTGATTTAGATGCACACCAAAACGTGAAGGATACGTCCATTGCACTATGTAGAATGATTGCCAATCTGCTTTGCTTTCTAGTATCTGTTTTGCAATGCCTTGGTTAGATGCAGAAGGATATGCTACACAATTATATTCCACACCCAAGTGCTTGGCTGTTAAAGCAGGGTACGTTAGTTGTGAATATGGTACTTCATCGCCAAGTTCTGATCCATGTATAAATGAACATCCTGCTGATACAATTTTCTTTATATTTCTGTCCACCAGTCCAATACTCTTTCATCTCTGTTTAATATTTTCGTTATATCTTGACCTCTTATTTTGTCGATGCTTTCTTGACGTTGTTTGCCTTTTTGTGTCGCTGTAAAAGTTTCTCTAGTTTTTAAGTTTTTTAAAACATCTATTAATGCTTTTTGTTTTCTAGTAGCACGAGGTTCCATATATGCAAGTGCTTCATCAATTATTGTGTGCAACAGCATTTTAGGCAGTGCTAGTGGACTTAGGATTTCTTCATCGCTGAAAGTGAACATAACCTTTGTTAATATTTCAGTATCTAATTCTTTGCTTAGGTCAAACATATTTTTTAGTTCTAATAAACCAGGCATTGTCAGTGTGTAGTCTAGTCTCATTTCTCTAGACGTTTTAGACACTGCTAACCCTTCTTTGAAATTGCGTAACCACTGCTGATAATTTAATCCATCTCTAATATATTCACCAACTTCTCCTGTGCCATCCAATGAAGAACATATTTGCCAGTCTTGAAAATGTGGTACAAGATCAAACAGTTTGATGCCTTTAAAAGTGGTCTTACTTAAATTTGTGTTGTATCTCACACAAACTTCTTTTGCAAATCCTAATTCTATAATTCTCTGCATGGCTTTCCAGTGCATGTCCCACATCAAAGGTTCTCCTCCGCACCAGTATATTTCTTTTATTTTTTTTGTTTCAACTGCATCAACAAATTCTTCCACAATTTGTGTATCTTGAAATTTTTTAATTTGTTCTCTTAATGGCGATGCCATCCATGGTTGTGATTCTTTGCTCCATGTGTTATTTTTTCTTGATTCTGCTTCCCAACTAGAACTGAGCATGTCTCCACACATCCTACATTTAAAGTTACACAAATTGTTGAATCTGTAGTCAAAACTCACAGTTTCCATTGTAGTAGCACCTTTGTTGTCCGTTGTAGCAAATGCTTCGTCTATTTTATTTTCAAACAGTTTGTTCCAATAAGATCTGTACACGTCTGTGTTTAAAAGTTTATGATCACACACTTCACATTCTGAAAGTTCTTCTCCTGCTAACATACGTAAACGCACTGATTTCATATGATCTGAATTCCAATGTTCTTTCAGTGTTTGCGGTTTATACTCACGGGCATTATTATCTGTGTCTATATACTGCTTAAAACTTTGTGCAGACTCCCTAGATGCACAACATAAACGTCTTTCTGTTTGGGGAGATAGATAGGTGTGTGTCCATGGAGCCATACAAAACGTTTTATTGCCTTCACTGGGTTTTAATCGTTTCATACCAGTTCTTTCAATTGCGGAAATGTTACAGCAAACGATTCTTGTCTAAATTTATCACTGGCTGTAATTTTTAATCTTCTGGCTTCATCCATTGTGGCAGAGTGCAAATTTTTATCCATCATAAAATCTACTGCACCTTTAAGTTGCTGTTTGTGAAAATTGTTATTATTGTATTTTAACAGTTTTTTTGCAATTTTTTCTTTTAATTTTTTTGGAAGATATTGTACATTCCATTCTTTGGCTTCGTGCAAATAATTGTAAAACACATAATCAAAATCTTGTGTCTCTATCCAGTCGGCCATCTTGTCTAGATAGTATATGTTTTGTATGTTAATTGTACAGCACACTTGCGTTTTAATATTCTTGTGTGTGTTTTTAAGCCTGTTAAACTTTTTTACATTTGCAACCACTTTTTTCCATTCTGCACCATGACGTTGATATTCAAATCTTTTGCCCATGTCATCAATAGAAAACGCTATTTCGACTTCTGCAAACTCTGGCCATATGCTTTCTATAGCACGTTTAGGATATGTTGTGCCATTTGTGTTGTAGTGAATTTTTTGACCACCTGCATGACCTAACACAGCACTTTTCTCTAGCAAAGTAAAATGTTCTTCGATTAAGAATGGTTCACCTCCTGTAAATTCAAAATATTCAACTGTAGGCAAAAGCGATTGAATATCGTTCCAGAGGTCAACTTCTTTACGTGGCCATTGGCCTTGTTGTAACCAATCTTTAGCATGTTTATTGCCTAACACAATTTCTTCTTTTGCCCATTTTGAAGATGACCAAGATCCACATATTCTGCATTTTAGATTACAAATGTTACCTAGTTTAAGATCTAAAAATTTAATGTCCAACCTATCAGTGTTTACTCCAAATTTTTTATTGGAAATCATACGCTTAGAAGTGCCACCTGCTGATTCTAAACTCCAACATTTAGCACAGGTTTTAGGCATACCGCCCTCTAAAAACTCCTGTCGCAAATTGCTCATATATGTTGAATGGAAAGCATCACCGATACTGTCACCTTTGGCAATATCATAAGGGATGTTGTTTACACCTAGAATAGATTCTTCAGCAAGACAACATGGTCTAAATTCTCCTAGTGGAGTTGTCTCAATGCTCATCCATGGCAGTGTACAAATTTTAGACAAGTATCTCTCCTAATTCGGGTACAACATCTACAAGTTTTTGTTTTCTTCTTTGATCAAGCAAATTGGTCATTTCTACAAACTTTGGCAATAAATGTGTCTTATCAGATGACATCATGAAATCTATAGTAGACGCAAATCCATTATAGGCTCTTTTAAGTGTATCTTGCTTTTCTATGCTCTGCATGTGCAACTCAATTTTTGTCTTAATTTTTTCTTTTATATGTTGTGGCAAAATATCTATCCTATAGTGCAACGGATCTTGTAATATGTTCATGTGCAAATCACTAGGCCCTAAAAATCCTTTGGCCATCCAATCTTTATGAAAATCTGATATATGATCAACATTCATCACACTCACTGTTGGCGAAATATAAAAATCCACATTGGGACATTTTTTCAACATCTCTTCTCTATTGTGTTCTACATCTGCCCACACTGTGCCGTTCCTTACGTATTCAGCACGAGGACCCATAGCATCCAAAGACGCTCCCACAGATACTTGTTTAAATTCTGGCCATATATCTAGCACGTTAAGGTCTTTGTACGCCATTCTAGTAAAGTTAGTGTTGTATATCAGTCTGACTGAGTCTGCTTTGCCTAAACGTATCAGTTCTTTCAAAATTTTATAGTGCTCTTCCATTATCAGCGGTTCGCCGCCAGCAAAATAGACTTGCTCAACCATAGGCATATATGCAATCAGTTGACTGTAAGCATCCATTTTTGTTGTGCCGGCATAGGTTATTTTGTCATGATTTGGTTTGCCCCATAATGCTACTTGATCATCGTACCAATTCGAAGAAAACATAGATCCGCATGATCTACAAGATAGATTACAAAGATTGGAAAATCTTATATCCCAGTATATCATGTTTACATCATCATATGCACCATCATCTTTTGTTTTTTTAATTTTGTCTATGTGATGACCAAAATGTATGTTTGAAGATTCTCGCATTGAAGTCCAGCCATGTGCCTCTTGCTCATAACATTTGGTGCACTGTTTGCTTGGTTTGTTGGACAGCATATTGGTCCTGATAGTTTTCATATCATCGCTGTTCCATAATTCTTGTATTGTGTTTTCCTTCATTGACCCAATTGGATGTTCATGCTTTGCTAGACAGCATGGATATGCATTGCCATCTGGATATGCGTGAAGATGTGTCCAAGGTAACATGCAAAAATACTTGCTATCTGTCAGCAACTGTTTTTCTTTGTCACTTAAAGTGTTTACATCTACTTTTGTTGGCATTTTGTCTTTATAACTCATTGTACCATGCTACCATTTCTTCACTGAACGTATTTGTAAAATTTTTATTACGTCTTTTGTCATATTGTTTATAAAAATGTTTAAAGTCTTGCTGTAATCTATCCAGAGAATCTGCTCCAGAGTGTGGCGTTTTAACAACATCTAAGTAGTCGATAAGTCTGTGTATTTGATTGTATTCATGTTCATGTAATAAGTCTTTGTAGATTTTTGCTTGATATTTTAGTTTGTGGATTGCTGTTTGTTTTATTGACTCGGGCAAAACCACTGCCGACTGAAAGGAAGGAAAACGCAATATGTTCAATGTAAAGTTAGGAAAATTTTTGCCATATTTTTTTTTCAGGGCAACCATCCAATCTATAAGACTGTCTAGAGAGTCCAAACACAATGCATTTACAGTACACATTACATGCAGTCGTGAAAGGTTACCTTCTTCTATCAATCTAAACACATTGTCTCGCCATTGTTTAAACTTCATTCCATCTCTGATGTAGTCTGCTTGTCCCCACATTGCTTCTGCAGATGTGTAAACGTCGAAATGTTTTACGTGATGTGATGCTTCGATTAATCTGTCCATTAATTCTGGTTTAGGACACAGATTGCTATTGATTGCAAGTATAGTTTCGCTCTTGCTATGATTTGCCTTGAACCAATCAAGCAGTTTCCACATGTCAGCACTCATTAATGGTTCTCCGCCTGTGACTCTAAGTTCTTGCAAAGTTTTGTGTAAATCTGTTTCCCACCATTTCCAAAATGCTTCCACATAAGGATTATACTCTTGGTATCCATATTTCTGAGAAGCATCATGCGGGTGAGTAAAATGATTTCTTCCATCTGATTTTAGATCAGTATATGCACCATTCTTTTTGATGTCTTTGACCCATGTTGTGGAAAATGCAGGATTACAATAAGAACAAGCAAAATTACAGGTCCTGTCAAAAGATATTTCTAAAGTTTTAAGATTTACATCATATTCAAAAGTTGTATCATATGCAGTTTGGAGATCTTCATGTGTATAAATTTTTGATTTGTAAATTCTGTCGGATACAACATCAGGACCAATATCTTCTGCTTTCCAGCAGTACTCGCAACCTTTTGGTCTTTGACCGGCCTGCATCATTTTACGTTCTAATTTTTTTTGGTGTGTGTTGTGTATTGCTGAAGGATTTGTTTTAATTTCTTCCAGATCAATTTGGTGTGGCAAAGGATGATGGCAAGATGTAGTTTGACCTGAACCTAACCAGATGGTAGCGTTGTACCACTTGGCCGCACAAAATGAAGCACTTTTTGTGTCTAGGTAATTTTTTTTAAATTCTAAATCTTTGTTCATCTAGTTGCCTGCTGACATTCTGAAAACCATGAGCGATATTCAGGAAAAGTTTCTATAAGATTAGTGTTTCTCCTTGCATCGTGTGTGCGGAAAAATCTCCAAAAATCTGCCATGTGTAAGTGTTTATCATCTATGCCTTGGCGCATAACCTGATAAGATCGTTGAAGTTTTTCTATTTCGTAGTCTCTAAATGCAGACATGTGCGTATCATGTTGGTTCTGTTGCATATATTCAATTGCTTCTTCAAAATAATAGTTGAACGATTCATCTAACAATCCTATGTGTTGCCAAATAGGCTGACGCAATATAGGAGTATCAAACCACACTCTTTGATAGTCTTTAGAATACTTAGATCTCAATTCTAAAATATGTACAAGTAGCGTTTTTAAACTTGACACACTCAGATTATTCAGTGTGATAATAAAAGTCAGCGAATTTCTACCTGGAATATCGGTTAGATATCTGTTTACATTGTTCCACACTGTATCAAAATTCATGCCGTTCCTAATGTACTGTGCTTTTTTATCCCATGCATCTAATGACACAAACTGCATAAAATGTTCAACCAATTCACCATCACATATCTGTTTGACCATAGAAAAATATTTGTCTGTGAGTTGTTGTGTAGGTGGACAAAAGTTCGATGTGACATTTAAGTGCAGATCTTCTTTAGGATTTTGAATAACATACTCAAAAACTTTAAATGTATTTTTATCCATCATTGGTTCTCCACCAGTCATTCTAAAATGTTTTAGTTTAGGATACAGATCAGGCCACCATTTCCAAAATGCTTCCACGTAAGGATTATTTTTTTGTGGCAACACCTTAAAGTGTGTTGGATCATTGTGTGGATTTGATGTAGGATATGCACCATGCTCTTCTATTTCTTGTGCCCATGCAGTTGAATACTGTGGAGAACAATAGGAACAAGAAAAATTACATGCATTGTTAAAATCTACTTCAACGTAGGTTGGCACAACATCTGCTTGTGGATTTTGTAAAATATTTTCATACTCTGCTATTGCCCATTCTTCACCAGAACGATAATGCCTGTCACTTAGTTTGTTGTTATCTTCCAACCGCCAACAATATGAACAACCATCTGGACGTTGCCCATTGATCATTTGTAATCTTTGTGTTTTTTTCTCATCTGTATTGTGCAGTTTGGATGGATCTTGTGCAATTTTTTCTCTATCAATTGCATGTAGTGGAGGATGATAACATGAATTAGTTTTACCTGTGGTCAGATGTAAACTTGTTTGCATCCATTTTGCCAAACACATACTAGGCGATACAGCGTCAAGTTTTTTCTTTGCCTCTAGGGCAGAGTCCATGTAATCACTACTCATTTGTTACACCATTTAAAAAATTTAGATTGATCTGGCTCAAGATAAGAAGCATTGATACCTAAATGATAGTTCAAGTCTTTGTGCAAGTCTGTAATTTTCTCTTGTATATCATCTTTGGTTGACTCATGTACACTATGCCACATGTCTTCTAGGGATTTAAAGTCTTTTGTTATCTTGTAATCCCATCCTGTCATTAGTGTTGTCAAGAAAGATCCATAACATGCTCCATGTATTGCCCAGTCTCCATTTTTTACATCACTGCCTACACTCATCCAAACTAATAAATTTTTTAAATTTTCTCTGTATATTCTTTTCTTGAATTCAGCAGGTTTGACTCTATGTCCTCTATCCAAACTCATTTTTACTCCTTCTCTGAAACCTGCTTGCCAAGCTTGATACTCAGAGTGATTAATTACAGTGGTTGAATAGCATTCTTTCATTGCCACATACTGGTCATGAAAACAAAATTCTATTGCACTTTCTGGGTCACCTTCCGAGTTTTCATGTGTTTTCATTTGTTTTACAAATTTTTTTGTCCAGGAAGATATTCCACCATTGCCATACTTTAACCCATTTATAATGTTATGTCCTTGCCATCTGATTACTGCATCTTCTGGCATTGTAGCAGTATCAAGTTGTTGATCAAAAATACTAGCATCAACAATATTGTCACCATCCACTAACATGAAACGTTCTGTGTCGGCAGTTTCTGCGGCGGCTTTGTGTGCCGCATCTGATCCTTCAACGCCGTCAACACGTTTTGCCCAGGGGCATTTGGATTTAAGATCTAACCAATTGTGCTCTTTATTAGGTTCTTTGTAAGAAAGAAAGATTACATCAAGATCTGCTATATCAATCATAGTTTACATATGAATGTTTGTGTTCGTCAAACCAATCCGGTTTTACTTTGGCAGGTTTAATACATACAAACAAATTGTCCTTTTCTACAATCCAACCAGGCAATTGTTTTGTGAACTTAAAATTTTTGCCTTGTTTTTGTGTTTCTCTTAATTTTAATCGCAACTCTCTATCTACCACTTCATGTGACATAGTAGCCATGCCTTTTTTGACTTCTAACATAGTTTCTTCATTGCATGATATGAAATCGCCCGGCTCATCTGATACGCCAACCATTGTAATCTGTCCTAAATGATTATAATAAATTTTAAACATATGCTTTATATTTAGATATCAAATCCTCTGTACATTTTGTTTTATCATGGTAATGCCATGGCACACTAATTTTTGCTCCATTAACAATTATTTGATTAGGTTTAGGTATAGAAAAATATTGCCAGTGGCCAACACAGTATTTTTTATTGTGTACAAATGTAGGCAAACTTGTGGTTGATACGCAATTATCCATGCCTAAATTTCTCAATGCCATAGCCATACCAAAGTCTGTAGATGGTTCATGAGCGCCCCACAATCTAAACTTTTTAATTTCATCATACCAATTGTCAAAAATTCGGTCTAATTCTTTAAAGAATGCAACATTTTGTTTGGTTACTCTCACATAGTATAGACCATTATATGCATTTGGCAGTAGATTTTCATTGATAAACTCTCTGTATCTCAAATCATTTGCTTTTTTCCTTTTATGATTTTGTACTGATCCTGTGATGCATAAATCTTGTAGTCTGAACCTATGTTTCCATATTTCTAAATCACATGGTATCAACATATCTGCTTCAAATTTTACAGTTTCTTTGAATGGAGTCAAATTTAAAATGTCTGCTTCATATTGCATATTGTTAACCACTGTTCTTTTAGGCACTGTGATTACATGGTCACAAACATCATGCAATTCGGATCTGCATGTGTCTGCATCATTCACTATCACAGCAATTTTTACAGGTAATTTTTGTGTGGCTCTAAGACTGAGTGCCCACAGCAATGCACAAGATTCGTAATCTACTTCATTGTTGAGTGCAAACGTAAGATATCCAAACCCATTTTTATCATTTACATGCATTGTACAAACTTTCCTTGTTCAAAATATGACAATCAAAATTTACAGTAAACTTGCCTTTTGTATCCTGAAAATGTATTTTATCATGATCAATGGCAGTCACATCAACAGTGTCTCTCGTAGTATGAATAGGCCATGGTATCACACAATGATCGACTGAGTCAAACTCCATCAACTGCGACAGTGCGATAGAAACAGCATAATCATTTCTAATGATGTGCGGAGTGAATCCAAACATTTGTGCATAATATGTATAATTTTCTATTACCGCTCTCCATAGTTCAAAAAACTTTTTTACTTCTTTTGTTTTTTCAAATTTTAAAACTGTGGCCCACAACATAGATATTGCAGATTTGCCTACATTTAGAACTCCAACAGCATCATTGTTGATATCATACCATTCTCTGTGCATGAGCAAGGATTGACTAGACTCAAGTAATTTTGTTATTTGATCTGATTGCAAAAAATAATCTGAGTCGATTACAATGGTGCTTTGCCATGGCGAAATATCATATGCATGAAAACGTGACAAATTGTGCCATTCTTTTGATATAACTCCAAAAACTTTTTTATTATTTCGGGGCAGTCCAATTGGTCTATGTTCATCAACTCCTTGTATTTCTTCGCCTACGCTCATGATGGGTATATCAGGAATATGTTTACGAACCTGCTTCACACACTGTTCGGCAATTTTTGAGTAATCTATGTGTGAGTTGTGATTGAAAATTAATATGCCGGCATCATGTTGCAATCTTTTTATACTCCTCATGATACTCGTTTAAAATTTGTTGATGTTTTTGTTTTAGTGTGGTTTGAAAATCCTGCACTGACTCAATTACACAAGGTGTTTTGTTAAGATCAAGCACTGTGTCACCATCTTGTAAACACTGTGCATAACTTAAAGTTTGTGCATCACTGCGAAACAATCCTCCGTGATAAACAAATGTCATTTGTGCTTCACATCTTTGATAAAGTAATGAAAGATCTCTTTTAATTGAAAATCTGCGTGTCTGACTCATGATACTATTATAGTATAAAAAGTAAAAGAAAACAAGTTTTTATGCTTGAGACTGTGCCGCTTCAGCACCTGTTACTGTGCCAATTGCATCATTGTTTAGATGAGTTGTGTTTGGTTTTTTGATCACAAACACAGAAGTTAAAGTGCCATCAACAGTATCTAGCAATGTCTGTGCATCATCTTCTGGATCTGATTCTGCTTCACCTGATCCGCCTGCACCTTCATCTGATGAATCTGCCGCCGCGTCTGAGGCAGTTGATTTGATGTGTAATACTTCTCCTTTGCCACCATTACTACCTGCTGTGCCTGAAATTTTTACTTCCCACTGACAAAAGTTTGCAGTGTATGGAGATGAATCTGCAAATTGTTTCTGTAACACTACATAGCCTCCACCATTGCTTAAATCAGTGTTCCAATATCCTTCATTGACAGCAGTGCCTGGAGTACCAGAACCACTTAATGCATCAGTGTTACCAGTCAGTGTAAATGTAGCGGCTTTGGTGTTGAACAAGTCGATCCATTCTGTCTGCTTGCCTCCTGCTGTGCCACCTGATAAGTTCCAAGTGTGTGTGATGCTTCCACCTGCATTGAAAAAATATCTTGCCGCATCTGATGAGGCAAATGTAATTGTTTGTTCGTGTACAGTAGATGTTCTCCATGCACCAGAAAATGTTCTGTTACCTGCGGAGTTTGCGTCAGTAACGTTGGCGGCAGCCGCAGTGTATCTTCCGTTGCCTAAAGCAGTAATATCGTTGGTTATTGCAAGTATGGCCGCTACTGGATCACCGGCTACTAAAGTGCCGGAGTCTGCTGTTGTAATTCCAGTGCCTTGATGGTCTGATAAGTTACGCATTCTGCCTAACAGTGTATTCCATTGTGCTGCCTGCACAGTTGTAGATGTATCCACTACAGATATAACATTAGATTGACCCATGCCATAAGTGCCGTTTCCAGTGCCCCAAATCTTGTTAATGTTATTTGGGTCGCCAGTGTTGGCAAAGCCATTATAATGATCATCTAGTATTAAGTCACCTGTTTGATATGCCATTTATATTTTCCTAATTTTTTCCTACTGCAATTTCTAAGTATTTAACCCCAGGACTATCACTTGTTTCTAAACTTCGGCCAATTACAGCATAAAGACTAACTGATGATAAGTCGCTAACAGATTCTGCACAGCCTGGTGTTGATGAACTGACTAATCTGTCACCTTTTTGCACCGGACCAACTACAGAACATTTTACACGTCCAGTAAGTGCCACATATGGATGTGTTGAATTTGGACCTGCACCTGAATTCATTGCAAACGCTGGATCCTCAGATATGACTCCAAATACATCTGTATCTGATTGCTGTGTGCATTTGGTAATTTCATTGTCACCGCCTAATTTCACTACTGTGCCGTATTCATATGATGCATCAGCATGATATCTTTCTGCCAAGTCAGCATATTGTGCCGATGTTGCTGTCGCACGTAGAGTTGCATATGATGTGATTGCAATATTTCCTGTGCTTGTGCCGTCTTCGGTGGTTTGTATTAACGCAAATTGGTCTTCTGATTCATCCCATATAAGGGCCACATTTGCATGAATACCTCTATCAAACAATATTCCAATGTCATTGCCTACAGTAGAGTCACCAAGACCTGATGAAGAATCAAAACCTCCAGCTCCACCAGCGGTTTGACCAGAGTTTAATACAATGATGTTATCTTCAACTGTGGTATTGGTGGCTGAATTAGTTACTGTTGCTCCGTTTACTTGTAAATTACCTGCGACAGTTAAGTCACTGCCCACTGTAGCACTTGCGGAAAAAGTTATATCAGTTGTTGCGCCGTCAATAGCAATAGCAGTTGTGTTGATGCCGCCATCATTTATATCAATGTTCACATCGCCATTCAAAGCGGTATTTTTTAAAGTGAATCCTGTTCCTGACTGAATTAATGATACATCACCATCTACACCTAGCACTAAAGAATTATCGTTTGCTATTGTTAATGTACCAGTGGTTGTATCATCCTCGTTGGCTTTCAATAAGTTTGCGGCTGCAACTCCACCTACTGAGTCAGCGTCTGTGGCAGTGCCTTGGAATTTGGCTGATGAAATGGCAGTTGATAGTGTAACACCTCTTTTTATTGTGGCAAATCCTGAAATGTCATTTAATGGAGTGAATTCAATTGCTGATGTTATTGATACAATAACGTCATTGAGTAATGATTGAATCACTGCCCTAGATGTGCCTGTGTTGTCAACGATTGTTGTTGCAATGGAGCCTGTGGTACCTGAACTGCCTGAAACAACCGGCCCTACCAAGATCCATATTGATCCATTGTACACATACATTTGTTCATTTGTAGAATCAAACCATAAGTCACCTGTTGAACCTACTGTGGGTTGTGCTGTGCTTACATTTGTGCCACTGGCTGCCTTGAAAGCAGACCCTTGATACACTTGTAATTGTTTTTTAGTTTTGTCATAAAAAAGTTGACCTTCAACTGCTTTGGTTGGTGTATTTGCTGTTGTGTCGGCAAAATTTTCTAGTAGTTTGACTTGGTTCTCATTAAGAAGTTCTCCAAAGCCAGCATAATTTTTTCCAAATAATGAAATATCTAAAGTGGCATCTAAAGTACCATCAGCTATTGTGGTTAATACTGTGCCGTCAGTTTTATTAATTGTGTATGCCATTATTCTCCTGCTCCATATAATGTTTTAACAGCAGAACCAGATGAATCATATATTACCAATGTTACTGCTGATGTTAACATGGTTGATGATACAACGCTTGTGCTTGTAGTTGTGATATTGCCAATAAGATTATCTGCTGTCACATTACCGTTGACAACTAAACCATCGTTGATTACTACTTCAGTAGAATCATCACTTTCTATTTGATTAGTTTTTATCAATGGCGATGTCACAGAAGTTGTGCCTGAAAGTTCTGGACTAGACACTGATGTATTCACTGTTAAGATATTTGGTACTATCACGCCGGCAGTTTCTCCATCTATGGTCAATGCCGTTGTTGTGATACCTCCGTCATTTACTCGAATTATTATGTCACCATTTGACGTGGCATTTCTGATTGTAAAGTCAGAATCTTGTTGCGAAAATACAATGTCACTGTCGGCGCCTAGGATAAGTGAAGCATCGTTTGCCACTCTAAGCGTACCCGAAGTGGTATCATCACCACTAGACAGTAAGTAATTTGTGGCCGCTACCCCTCCAAGTTGATCTGAGTTTGTTGCAGTGCCTTGAAATTTTGTGTCCGATATAGCAGTGGTTAGTGTGACACCTTTTTTGACTGTTTCAAATCCTGATATGTAAGTTTGTGGAGTAAACTCATTGCCACTAATCATGCCTACTAGATTGTTGCCAGAATTAAGTTTAATAACATTTTGCAATCCGCCTAAATTGTCAGTGATCTGTTCTGCATAGGCACCTGTGCTTGTGGCATTCAAAGGCCCAATCAGTGTCCATACCGAACCAGTGTACGCATAGATTTGTGATGTGTTTGTGCTGTACCATAAGTCGCCTAGTGAACCATAACTTGGTGCTGTTGCAGATACAATTGTTCCTGCTGTGGCTTTGAATTGTGTGCCATCATACACCTGCATCTGATCTAATGTTGTGTCATAGAACAGTTGGCCTGTAATTGGTTTGTCCGGAGCATTTGTTGTGCTGTTAGCAAAATTTTCTAATAATTTTACTAGATCTTCATTTAAAACTTCGCCGTAACCTGTATATGCTTTGCCAGGTAAACCAATATTGGTTGTTTCATCAAGTGTGCCATCTGTAATGGTTGTTAGTACATCGCCATCAGTTTTGTTAATTGTATATGCCATATTAATACTATATTTATGAGTTTATAAATCCGTGCTTGATCATTATGTCCTAGCAATCTTTAAAAAATAGGTATTTGCTGTGCTTACATCTCCGTTTGGAAATTCTTGTGCTCTGTATGTGGTATCATCAAGTTTTGTTTGATAGTTGCCAGAACCATCTAAAATTGTATCTATCATGCCTTCTCCTCTGTTGAATCCTGAAGAATCACTTGCTAGAGAGTATGTAATTTTGTATCCTGAAGCACTTTGTGATGCTTCATATCTTATATGGGTTGTCAACAAGTTTCCAAATATATCAGAATCATACACCTGTAAATTATTATCACCTGTAATAAACAGAGGCGCAGTGTAACTGTTGTTCACTCCGTTGATTCTAAACAGATAATAACTCTCAATTGTTTTAAATTGATCCAATGTTTCTGGTATTCCATCTGCTGAGTAAAGTTCTGTGTTTGCTCGAGTGTCTATAAAGACAGGAGTAGGTTCAACTAAGGTGGCATTTTCTAAAGTGATAGGCTCCTCAAGGAAATCAGTAGTGGTTGAGACAGAGTCGCAAGTGATTCCATCAGTATCTGCATTATTTTCAGCAGTGCCAGTGCCGCCTTTGATAACATATGTGCCTGCTTGTGTGTTTGTTGCTGTAGTTGTGCTTTCGATCAATTGTTCAATAGCAGGATGAATAAATGTATCATAAAAATCCCCTAGTGTCATTGCTCTTATGTCACCATTATCATAATATATCGGAAATGTTTTGCCTGAATCATTTGCTTGATCACTGGTTAAAATTGTTGTGTCAGCAGTCTGATCTGTGGTGTCTGAGACAGGCAGTCCGTCAATATCGCGATATATTTGATTCAATCTGTCAAAGATAGTTGTGGTTGTGCCAGGTTCAGCAGTTGTGCCTTCGGCAGGAAAGTCTGATGAGGATTCTGATGCAGCTCCAGCAGTCAAACGTGTGTCATTTATTGCATCGAGACTTCCGCCTGATGGCACTACATCAAGCACCACAGAAGGATCTAGAGAATATCTGTAGACAACTTGATTAATGATTGCATTAATCTGTTCAGTAGACATTTCACGAAGGTTACCACCGTCATTGTAAAGAGGTGTTCGCACCGTCATTGTACTACTCCAAGTCTGCGGCTAGTTTTTCTTTTTCTAGGATTTCTTCGTCGCTTATAAAATCATAAGCATCTGATTCTTTGTAGGTTTTTTTCTTGACTTTGCCTTTGTCAATGCAATCTTGTATATGCTCACACATTTTAACAAATTCTTCAGGCACATTTTCTCCACCAATATGTTCTATTGTCTTTCGGAGTATGTTCAGCTGTCTTGTTAATGGGTACGTTGATTCTATTTCTACAGTGGTTTCTGTATTCACAGTGCCTTCTGTAAATCTTGTTTTTTCACCTACAGTTCTAACTTTGCCATCCGTATAATTGCCGTCCCAAAACTCAGAAATATCATCAATTTCAACTTCTTTGATTACAAATTTTTCAAGACTGATTCCACTTACTTCTTGTTCTAACGGCAGATCACCTATTAGTATTCCTGTTTTTTTGTTAAACAAGAGTCTTTTTGTTGCTTTAGGCATGCAGTTATTTAGTTACCTATAGATCAAGCACAAAGAATACTTGGCAGGTTCGTTGGGGCCTATTTCAGTGACAGCATGGCACAGGCCTATGTCCATTTTGAACATAGCGCCTTTTTTTTCCTGTACCAGATGCTGATTGTCGTCAGCATCATACCAACAGAAGTGTGGTGTGCCTTCAGTAAGCCAAATTAATTTGAATTTATAGTAACCACCAGCGGCATCAGTGTGTTTTACAAGGTAATCGCCAGATTCATACTTGTTTATTACAAGTTGACTCAACCATTTCCGGTCATCAGGTATTGTTTTTAATACCAATTCTTTGAATTCATCTGGCATGACATCATCAAAAATACTGCTAAATCTTGATGCTGGCCCACCAGGTTTGCCTCTGTGTGCTCTTTGTGTGCCTTCAACACGTCTTGTGAAAAGATTATTGTGCTGTTTTATCCATTCTAAAATTTCTTCGTGATTAGCGAGATAATTTTCCACAATTTGTGGATTAAAGTCTGTCATTAGTTTTAGCCTGAAGAGTATGCCCAAGCAGGGTCAGAATTAATTATAAAAATAAGATCATTGTTTCTTGAAGTGCCCAATGAAGTTGATGTTGTTACAGTTGTTGGATTACCAATCGATCCCGCAGAGAATGATGAAGTTGATGTTGGCGAATAACTTACAGCGGCTATTCTTGCTTTTGTGCCAATCGGAAAATTCGCTACTGGTGCCAAAGTTGTTAGAATAGATCCTATGGAGGCATTGCTTAATCCTGATACATCCATTGAAAATACTAAATCAGTAATGATTCCTGAAACTTTTCCGTCGACATACTGTTTGATTGCTCTTTCACTTACTAAAGTTGTTTCTGGATTTGCAGATGTTAACTGTGCATCGTCATTAAAATTATCGATCTGTGTTCGAGTTGACGAGTCGTCATTACCTGTCGAAGGCATAATGATTGCACCAACTCTTACAGTGCCAGCAGCCACGTAATTGGCATCTCCTACATCAATGTCACCAAAGCCTATTGCTATTGAACCTGCGTTCAACGCACCAACACTTGTTAGTGATGATGTAACGATGGTCGAACCTAGTGTTGTACCACTTAATACAGATGTGCCTGCGATGTCATATCCTTTGCCTGTAGCAACTGACAGTCCGGATGATGATCTTAATGCACCTCCATCAGCCACTGCTTGGAATGTAATATTGTTAGCAGACTCAGATCCACGTATGTCAAGACCAGCACCTGCATTTGTGTCTGCTGGATCATCATTGTTTAGAATCAAAACAGCATTTTCAAAAGATGATGAAGCACCAGTTGTAACCAATGATCCGTCAACTTGTAAATCTCCATGCACTCGCACATTAGCAAGATCAGTCAATGTCAACGCAGTTGTTACTGTAGATGCTTTGTTAATTTTGAACACTATTGATTCGTTTGCATTATTTTGTGTAAACGTTAAATTGTTATCAGCAACAGATATTGTTGCGTCTGAATCAGCACCTATAATCAACCCACTATCATTTAAGATACTGAATGTGCCCGATGTTGTTTGGTTTGCATTGTTAACAATATAGCTGGATGCATCTGAGCCACCTAGTTGAAGTGCATTTGAGGCTGTCCCATGTATTCTGAATGTGGTTGAGTCTGTATCTTGATACAGAGTAAGTCCTGCTTGTATAGTTGCAGAAGTAAATCCTGTTGGTGTTGATGCCAGTGTTTGATCAGTTTTTGTCAGTATTGCAACTCTTGTACCATCCATATATAACGACACCACATTAGCAGTGCCACCAGCGGCCAAAGTCTCTGAGTCTACTAAGAAACCAGACTTGCCATCTGTGGTTTTAAAGATTGGACCTATAAGGTCAAATGCTGTACCATCATACATGTATAATTGGTCATTTGTAGTATCATTCCACAATGTGCCTGTGGCCAATGCAGTGCTTGGCTGACTAGCCGAGTTTCTTATGCTGATTTCTGTAAATTGTGATCCATCATATACTTTGAGAGTGTTTGCTGATACATCGTACCACAGTTCACCTTGAAGCGGTGCTAATGGAGCAGATGTTCCTGCTGAATTTTCTAAAAGTTTCACTAAATTTTCGTTGAATGCTTCGCCATAGGATTGATAATTTCTACCTATTAAACTTAGTGAAGTTGTGGTATCAAGAACACCGTCTTCGACGTTGGCTACTATAGTGCCATCTGTTTTATTAATTGTGTATGCCATCGTCTATATTTACCGTTCCTTATACATCAACAAAGTTTGTTAAACTCTGTATTCTAATTGTGTAGTCTATTTGAATTAATCTGTTCAAAGATTTTTGTACTGGATGAAAAATCACGTGGGTCAACAAATTACCAGCACCCGCTGTGCCTTCCCATGAAAATAATGCAATTTCATCAAACACATAAGTGTCATTCACTGTGGTTGTGTTATCAAATGCAGACTGTCCTGCAGGCTCACCAAAATCTAGCAGACAAGATATAATTGTGTCTGTGTATGTTGTGCCATCTGTATGTGCAATAGTGATCTTGTTTCTTGTAGTATCGGTGTTTAAGGATGAATTGTCATTTACACTTTTATAATATGTTCTATTATAAAGATTGGCATTTGCGCCTGTAGTGTTTGGAGTCAGATATGTAATAATACCTGTGTTATCTACAGAAGTTCCACCATTACCAAAATGCATTTCTTCAATGTATCCAGTTGTCCTGTTGGCCACAGAATTTGCTAGTGATTTAGAAAAGTTTTCATAGTGTATGGCATTCTTTTTGTCTACATATACAGCACCTGAATCAGGGTCAAAAATCTTGATATAACCTTGAATGTCCAAGCCTTGCTGTTCATCTGGCTTTACAATAGTAGATTTATCAGAGTCTTTATTATCGGAGTCGCTCATACCTATTATTTAGTATGGATAAATTAACAGCACTTATTTTTTCTGATATAAATAATTGCACATGGCAACTCAAGTACAATTTAGAAGAGGCAGTACTTCAGAACATAGCTCCTTTACAGGAGCAGTTGGTGAAGTTACTGTTGATACAGATTTAGATACCATCAGGGTACATGATGGCTCAACAGCAGGTGGTATAAGAATAGCAAAGTTCTCAGAAACCAACAATGCTTTTACACTATCAGATGAATCATCAAACACTATTAATGTAACCCCTGGAGATTCAGATATCACAATAAAAGGTGACGGCACTGGTATTACTCCAACTGTGGCTGGTAATTCAGTTACCTTTGCATTAGACAATGTTGTAAATTTAACCAACATATCATCATCAGATTCAACAGGTGTTACTATCAATGATAATCTTCTAATTACTGGAGTAATCAAAGCTGAAGGAAGCTCAGCAATCTTTATTGATGATGGTTTAAGTGTGTCAGGTGCTATAACAAGTTCCACAACAATATCTGGTACCACTGTAACTGGTACCACTTTAACACTGGCTTCAGGATTTTCAGCCACACAATCAAGTGGTGATGTGACCGTAGCCAATGCAACTTCCAACAAAGATTTAATATTCACTGTGAATGATGGCGGGGCTGCCACTGAGGTGTTTAGACTAGACGGCGATGTTTCTGCATTGCTTATAGCGTCAGGCAAAGAACTTAGATTCGCAGACTCAGGAGAAAAAATTGCCAGTGATGGCACCGACTTAACAATATCCTCAGGTGCAAAAATTACTTTGGCAGCAACTTCAGATGTGTTTATTCCTGTAGACATTGGTCTTGCTTTTGGTGATGGTGGTGAGAAGATTGAAACAGACAACACAGATTTAACAATTACATCAGGTGGTAAACTTAACTTATCTCCCAACACAGATGTACACATTCCTGCGAACAAAGGTTTGGTGTTCGGTGCTGGTGAGAAGATCGAAGGCGATGACACAAATTTAACAATCACATCAGGTGGCACCATTGTTGCTAGTTGTACTTCATTGGTCACAACTGTGCTGGATGTGAACATTATCCAGTCAACTGACTCTGCAGAAATATTAGTGAATGAAGCATTAAGAGTGTCAGGCACAATAACTGGTACAGTTACAGCGGCACAATATGCTGACTTGGCAGAGAAATATACAGCAGATGCCGAATACTCTCCAGGCACTGTAATGGTGTTTGGTGGTGACAACGAAATTACTCAATCTACATCAACGCATGATGCAAAGATTGCAGGTATTATATCTACTGATCCAGCATTCATCATGAACAATGATTTAGAAAATTCAGTGCTGTTAGGCCTTACTGGTCGTGTACCTTGTAAAGTAAAAGGGCCAATTGCCAAAGGTGATATGGTTACTTCATCAAACATTCCAGGTGTAGCATGTAGATTAAACACTGCACAATATACACTAGGCTGTGTGCTTGGTAAGGCACTGGAAGACTATGACTCAAACACTGAAGGTGTTATTGAAGTTGTAGTTGGACGTTTATAATTTTTTTCAACTTTTTTTAATTAACTATTAGGTTTAAAGCACTTGAACCTTTTTGTAAGAATCGTACCTGAGCACCTGTGGCTGATTGCAACCCTGCTCCATTTGATGCTGTTACTGTGCCTTGATCATACCAAACACTGCCAACTTTTCTTATCACTCTTATTTCAACACCTGAAGATGGTGCAGAAGATAGTGTTAACGCAGTGCTTGAATCCGATCCCACTGTATAGCCACCCACTGTTTCTCCTCCTACAAACACAGTCAATTCATTTGTAGAACTAGGCACATAGTCCAAGGCAAACACTAGTGTTGATCCATCACCAGTAAATGTTGTGGTTGTTGTGGTATCCTCGTATGGAATATTTTGCACTGCACTTGCATCTACCACATCTATATCTTTAGCATGTGATTGAACCGCAGTACCAAGAGTACCTCTGTATAATCGCTTCAATGTGTTGCCAACTTTTTCAAAGAATGCAATACGTTCAGTACCAATAAAGATCACACCAGGTGTGTTGGTTGATGGTGAAGGATTTCCTAGCACAGTTGCATCATTCACTGTTATTTCTACACTGTCTTTAGTGATTGCTGTGGTTAGTTTGGTGCTGTGTTTTTCTGCTACTCGCTTGTAGTGATATCTATTAACAATGTCTTTGAACACTCTATATCCTATGGAAGGATTAACTGGTGCACCTCCAAAATATGTAACCGTTATAATATCGTTATCTTGGAAGTTTCTATTTGGAAATTCTAGTATACTGCCGTTGAGTCTGTAATCAAAATTTGATTGTACATACTGTTTATTGATAGACACCATTGTAAAATCAGGATTAGATGGCACTGTGGCCAATTGGAATCTGGTAACTTGTATATCTGGTAGCAGTGCCGCGGCACCAAGGAAACCAAAGTCTTCATTTTTGCCTGTTTGTGCGCCTAGATCACCGAAATCTTGTGTTACAGTAATATTGTTCACTGCTGTAGTAGAAATAATATCGTCAGTAATTGCCCCAGCATCATTTGTTCCAGTGACACTAGAACCTAGAGTACCAAAATTTAAACTTGCAGAAGCAGTGGTCAAATCTCCACGATCATCTATGTTGAGACTGACTGATATGCCTAGATCGCCTCTGTCAATTTCTGGCAGAGCAGTGTCTGACACAGTGTTTAAGCCAGCAGTTTTTGCCAACACTTGAGTGCGTATTTGTTGTTGATCAGAATTAGCAAACGTAGTTACAAATATTCTGCTGTTATCAATACTGGAGTCTCCAAATGCTCCTGGTTGTATTTTTAAAACACCTTGAGCATCTAATTCATAATCATGATTTCGTTTGTATACCACAGCAAGTGTGTCATCGGCTGTGAGTGGACCATCCAATGTGATCGCTCTAAAACCTGCCAGGGTTGTGCTTATGAAAAAGTCTTGTCCTGCTTGAAGTATGATTCCATTTTTCCAAACTTCCACTGTGGCAATGGTAGCGTCTGAGGATGGCTCTGGAAAATTAGGAATGTCAAAACTTATCGTGGAACCATCTCCCGCAAAGTAAGCAACCTGTGGCGGATCTAATCTGTATCTGTTTGTGCCAGTACCAGATGCCACACCCTCGACAATAACTTTGTGATGATGCGGTCCAAGCACTAGATTGGTGGGATCTATTTGAATTTCTATTTCTGCATTGTTAATAAATCCTGGAATGTCAGCATATTCTGTTGTAACCACTTCGGAAAATGCTTTTGTTGATGTGGCTAGATCGAAAACAAATATTTCAATGTGTGCATTGTCTGGAGCGTCCTGTATGGTTACGTCTGTGCCACCATCAGAATTAACAGATATGGAAGCAGTTTGTTTTTCACCATTCACTAACACATATGTTTGAGTGATAAGAGCAAAAGTCACAGGAATATTGAATGTTGACACTGAGTCACCGCCTTCAAAAGTAAATTTCCCAATCAAATTTTCTGTTGCCACTTGTATGGCTTGCAGACCAATCACAGCACCTACAGCAGGTGCAGTGGTAAACGTAATTTCTTTTGTTTTAAAATTGACTGTGTAGTCAACATCTTTATTTTTGAAAATGTTGTTTACAAAGACTCGTAAACCGTCACTGGTTCCTAGATCTGGAGTATCAAAAACAGTGGTCGATCCATCACCAAAATAAGCACGTTTTACAATCAGAGATGTGCCGTCTGTCTGTTTTGTAAACACTTTGAGATCCATTGTGTCGTACACACCGCCAGGCACAACTTCTTCTGGCGCATGTGCTGAGTATTCTGAAATAAATGCATCGCCTACAATATTAATATCTTCTGCTCTCTGCCCTAGTTGCGTGGTAAATGTTTTTGAATCAAGGATTTGGTCTAAGTTTGCTACAGTGGCATCATCTGTGGTTGTCTGTATGTCATACTGATTGTCATCGAATCCAATTTCATCATAGCCAGATGCAGATTGGAATGCATTTGCTTGAACTTTAACTCCTAGGTATTCGATTCCAGTCATCAATTGAGCATAAGTGTTAATGGTTGTTGACCCATCTCCTATTAAACCTGCCATACCGGCAGTAGGGTTGTAAAAAGCATGTATTCTGTCTGTGGCAGTCCAAGTCTGCAGAGGTGCTGTACCGATTACAGAGGAAGAGTCACTGAGTGTAACGTTGTCAGTGAATGATGAGGCACTGGTAAAGTTGTCAGTTACACGATATATTTCATTAAGGTATCTTATATTTTGTCCTGCGGTATATGATGTGTACGCAGTCCAATTTACTATGGCAGTGTTTGTGATTGTTTTTAGCGTGTTTATCCTATCGAATTTTACAGTGGTATCTATGTTTCTAATTTTGTTATTTTCTAAAACTGCAAACACTGTTGCAATCTTAGTGACAGTCGATCCTCCTCCGCCTGTAACTGTGATTGTTGGTGTTGATGTATAGCCACTACCTTTGTTAGTAACTAGTATTTTTGTTACTTTGGCATCACCTATGATTGCTTTAGCAGTTGCTCCAGATCCGCCACCACCGCTGATAGTGATGCGAGGTGCTTCTACATATCCTTCGCCGCCATTGCCAACTTCAATTGATCCAACTACATATTTGAAGTTATCAGAATACTGTTTCCATGGATTGGTATCATACACATCAAAGAATGTGCTGTCATCTATAGACAGTGCAGGCGTAATGTATCGCCCAGTCGTTTTATCATAATAACTTTTGTTATCAAAGTCGGTGATATCGCCTTGCATGACATCTCGATTTTTGTATAAAGTTACATCTTCTCTAACAGTAGTTTTGAAAGGTAAAACTTCTCTAAAAAATTCTGACACTGATGCAGATGTATCAATTTGAAATTCACGTAATTGTTCTAGATCAGAATATGTGTTTATTAGTTTTACAAATGATGTTTTAAATGTCCAATCAATGTCTTTCTGTTCCACTTGTGCAATACGCACACCTAAGAAGAATATTTCGTTGAACAGACTTGCATCTGCGTCTACTGACAAGGATTTAATTCCTCCTAGTATGTTACGCAATTCAGTGATTGCTTCTGCATCATAAAGATCTGATGCGTATGCTGTTGCTCCGTAACCTACAGCATTATTTGCATAATCGTATATTTTTGTGCTCAGCTGTAGTGTGCCATTTTCAATTATGATAGTGTCGAAAGATCCTGATGTTTTCACATAAAACCTAAATTCTCCAGCATACGATTTACGGACTTTGATAATGTCACCTTTGGTATATGTGCTGTTTAATCTTGTTCTTTCATCTGCAACCACATAGTCCGCTACTGTGTTATTATCATACCCTGTGGCGTACCAATCTGTATATGACCAATAGTTTCTAGTGTCATAAGTTTGTTGTGAACTCCTTGAGTATGTGGTGCCATCCCATGTGTACACTGCCCATCCATTTGCTGTGTCCGAATCATTTATCACCAGTACTTTGTAGCCAACGTCAATCAAATCAGTGTCTATGTATGTGAGATCAATTTCTGTATCCACTGACACATCATATTCACCTAAAACAGCACTAGGCAACGGTGTTACTTCTAAAAATTTTGCAAGATCCTTTTCAACAGCATAGGCTTTCAATAATAATTTAATATTAATAAATTTGACAATAGTTTTCAGTGCATTTAATTTGTCCTTGTACCAACTTTGTCTTGGACGATTCAATGAACCATATCTGAGACCTTCAGGTTGTGTCATATCTGGTACTGATCTTCCATTAGCATCAAATCCAATTAGACTGTCAAAAAACTTGTCTACAAGTTGCTGTGGAATAGCAGAATTTGGATCATTTTTTGATACCAAAGCATATTCTGTGTGTTTCTGTAATTGTTCGTTGTCGGTGGTGTTTTCAAAATGTAGACCAATTTTATCTTCTTCTAGTTGTGAACGATCAAGATTTAAAAGAATCGATTCATTGGATATCATAGCAACAAAGTTGTCTGTAAACGTTGTTGGATCTTGAATCGATAATGCAATTTGAGATGCTGACACAACATTGTTGTTTGCTACTGTGGTGCTGTTTATTACCCAATAAAAATATCTGTTTACAAATATAGACTTGTTGTTATCAAACACACGTTTGGTTACAAATTTTATATTTGCTGTGCCTGTGATTCCTTGACTGTCTCCTTGATTAGTGCCTGTAATTGCGTTGTATTCTACTGGTGTGAGATCACTTGCGATCCATTGTTTTACTTCAACGTTTGAATTTGGATGTACTTTACCCCAATTTATTAATCTTTCATCTAGTGAACCTTGCTCATACCATGTGTACTTGAATGTCGAAACATCCAACCAAATTTCACCAACATGATCTTCGTCCCATAGTTGATAGTCAGCCGGATCAAAAGGCACTTGATATTTTATGGATTCCTGCACTTGTGGAAATAGTTTGCCTTTGGCAGGGTCTATTATCGATAAAAAGTTGACCACAGTGCCACTGCCTATGTTATATGTGAATGCACTTTTTAATTTTTGTGTATCAACTAAATTAGGCTGTTCAATAACATTGTTCCATCCTAATCCAGAGGTAGGCTTATTGAAAATTAATATTTGGCCGCTGTTTGAAAAACTTTGTGTGCCTGCAAACTCATTATTAAAAGTTGTATCATTATTTTTTGCCCCAATATATAGACTTAGATTAGAAATAGCCATTCCTGAACCAAAATTAGCACCACTCTTCAAAGTGACTGGCGTAGATAAATTTTGTACAAATTGAAATTCTGTATTCAATTTTGTAAACACACTTACTTGTCCTGTATCTACAGTTATGTCATTAAACTTAGTTGTGTTGCCATCAAAAGTAGTTTCTGGCAGTACTGTGGACCCATCTGTAGCAACTGAATCAAAAGTGGTGTATAACTTATTATCACCCTGTTTGCTCTGCACTATAAGTGTGTCGTTGTCAATGTTCACTGCATTACCAAATCCTTGATTAACGCTTGGTACTCTTTGCACTAAGGTTTCTACAAACTGATATTGGCTTATTGTTATTTGGCTACCCATTGCAGGTGCAGTACTAAAAGTAATGCCAGTGCTTGAACCATCTAAAGTATAGTAGGATGTAGTACTGCCATCATTGCCAAAAGGAATGTTTTCGTTGTCTACAAACACACCTACAGCATCTGACATGTTGATGACAAATGATGATTCAAAAGCAGTTGTGCTACCATCGCCTTGCAAGGTGCTTGTTTTTAAACTGTAATGAAACACGCCACCTTGTGTAGACACTGCGCCAGTGTAAAGTGGGGCACCAATAACAACATCAGAACCATCTGAGTCTATTGCTACAGATGTTCCAAATTCAATTGGGTCATCTGTTTGTGGTACCAATGTTTCGTGTTCATAGTAAGCATCATTTTTAAATCTGTATACCGTGGCTCTTCCGTTGTCTGTGGTAGTACTATCATTGTCATACTGAGCAGAAGTAACAATCAATGCACTTCCGTCTTCGGCAAATTTTACACCAGTTCCGAAACGTGCTCCAAGTTGACTTGTAGTTGGTACCAGTGTTTGATGAATATCATATCTTGTGCTGGATCCGTCTTTGGCATATTTGTAGATAAACACTGTGCCTCGGCCTCCTGCACTGGAATCATTAGGGCCTCCAGGAGCACCCACTGCCAAATAGGTACCATCACCTGACACCGCTACAGATTTACCAAATTCACCACCTGCATTTACATCAGGAGCAACTATGGATTGTTTTATACTGAAACTAGTATTGACATCTTGATCTATCCAATGTACCGCACCAGTCTTTACATTGTCTGTGCCTAGCACAGATGTAATAGTTACAACTGAGGATGAATCTCCTACTGACACTGGTTCGTTTTGAAAATTAGCAACACTTGTAACTTTTACATAATACACGTCATTATTGTAATCAACATCTAAAATTTTTCCTGTTGCGGCGCTGGTACCGCCAGTGATTGTATTTGACCTATTAAGTTCTCTGTCAGTGGTACTCAATGTCAATTTGACAATGTCACCAGTTTCTGGAGATCCAGCAAATAATCTGTTACCTGTTTTGGTAATAGCAAGACTTTCACCAAATTTGTCTCCACCTAGTGGATTGGCCACATCTAGTTCTATTTCGTTACGTAGATAAAAATCTTCTGAAATTTGATTTCGTATATAAACAAAAACTTTATTTGCGCCTGCGGCTCCTGTGCCTAGTACTAAGTTATCAGAATCAACTACCACTGACGTGCCAATTTCTGCATCAGATTCAAACTCAGTGTCAAAACTTATAGTGCTGTTTGCATAAGATGTATTTGCAGTTTTTTGAAACACTTGCCACAGTCCGGCGTTTGGTGGACTTAGTGTGTAATTGTTATCTACGTAGACGTAATCACCAATTGCAAAACCTTTATCAGGTATTACACTATCTAGATCATCCATTGTGTTAATTCTTATAGTTTTTAAAACCCCTATTGTCCCAATTGTGTTTGTGCTGTCAAAATCTCCTTTGAAATCAACAGAGAAAGTTCTTTCATCATCAGTGCTGTCATCTAGATTTACTTTGTACACACCGTTTATTGTTTCACCGGTGTTTGTTATGACCACATAATCATTTGTGGATAAAGCATGGGGTCTATCTGTAGTAATTTGCAATATATCATCAAATTGTTTGTATATTAGTGTGTTTGAATTTAATGAATTGAATCTTTTAACGTCCCAATCATTTGTAGTTGTGTTAGCTACCCACACAGTTGTGCCTTCAGCAATTGTAGTGACGTCTAGATCAAGCAAATCAGATTCGTTGTACACAGTCAAATCAACTTGGCTTGGTAAAACATATCCCGCCATATTGTATTTGAATATATTTTGTGTAGCATTTTGAGAAGCAGTATAATCGATTGTGTCAAATACATCACCACTAAATGCGTATGGTTTTAAAAATAAATCAGTATTTTTATTAACATTTAAAATAGTGTCTGTGTTTTCTTTGGCTCCTTCAGTAATTTGATAAATCACTCTGTCCTGTAGATGTTGTCTTTCTTTTAATGTGAATGCAAATGCTTGGTCAGTTCTGTGACCTCCATATTCTCCTATTCTAAATGCATATTCTTCAAAAATGTTGTATGCAGAAGTTTGTCCACTTTGAGGTTGTGATTTAAATTTTTCTATTGGTCCTGTTGTGCCTTTTTCTTTAAGCATTCCTTGATAAAATTTAAACTGTGTAAGTTCATTCAATCCAAGATCTTGAAAATACGTCCTTGGCTCATATCCTATAAGATGTTGTGCATATCTTTGTTGTTCTGCATCAAAATTATCTGAATCTAATGAATAAAAATCCTTAAAGGCTTCTGCTTTAGAGTCCCAGTTAGGCAACATGGAGCCGGCCGGCGCATTAGACCTTGTAGTGAAGAATCTACTTTCAAAGTTTTCATTGCTTGTATGATTAGTTGTAACAACATAGTTCTTGCCTTGATGAATTACATTTTCTCCTATCCTGTAATCAGTATAAGGTGTCCAATCTTTAACTTTGCCTTGATCCAAAATATATCCAGGAGCATAAAGATCTCCGTTCCAGTTTGCAGTACGGAAACCAACCAGTCTTACACGGTCTTGCCTATTTCCAATTGTATCATCAAAAATTACATCATTGAATTGTGATACATTTTCTAAAAGTAAAAGATGCTCTTTTTGCACAGCACGTATGTCTGCATTGTAAATGCCATCTTCTGCAGGATTTGTAATAATTTGAAACACACCATCTTGTCTTTTTGTTGCAAAATTATTAGGATTGATTGGCAATCCATCTTGTTGTAATACAGAATAAAAATTATCAGAATCTGTTAGATCATCACCTATGGTATTTTCTTTTTGAAATTTCAGTGAAGAAGCCGCTGGTGACAGAGTGATTACTGAACTCACATTCCAGTTCTGCGTGGTCCAGAATAAAAATTCTTTCACACTAAGTTCCCAATTTGCTGGTTGATTCAGTTCACTAATATATTCATCAAATACAAATCCCAGTTCCTGCAAATATCTGTCATACCCAAACAAAAAGTCTGTAACTTCTTGTATGTTTTTAAATTCAAATCCATATGGAATCGTTGTTGTGTTTGGATCATAGTTTTTGTATTTCTTAACACTGACTCCACCTTGTAATGGTAAAGTGCTTCCAATTTCTTTCCAATTTTCTGCATTGAAAGCAGTACTGCTTGATACTGCACTAGTTGCTCTGTAGAACGTGCCTGAATTTCTTACTATGGCGCCTTTGGCATAAAATCCACCGCCTTGCCAATCAGTAAAAGATTCTGTTGTTGCACCTACCCTTATAAAATTAGAGTCATTGAACTGTCTTGGTTTATAATATGTAAATGTGCGATTAAAATTAGCATACCCAGAAATTTTGAAACCTGTGTCAGTTTTTTGTGCAATTACACCACTGTAATTTGCATTCACTAAAGGAGCACTTTTGTACAATAAGATGGTAAAGTCTTGTTGTGGTAAAAATACGCCACGTGACGTGCTCTGAGGTGAGACACTTCCAACTGCTACTTGCATGTTGTCTTTGTTAGTAAAGCCGCCCAGTTTATAAGACAACTGTACTGAGATATTGTTTAGTCTATCTGCCAAATACGAAGAAGCAGTGTAACCTAAACTTTTTAAATAATCTGATACAGTATTAATATACCCAGCAGTAAAATTACTATCGGTTGGTAAAACGTAATTTGTTACAGGTTGTCTATACAGTGAATCATACACATACTGTCCTATAAAGTTTTTGTTGACCCTTGATCTATCAAAAAACAAACCAGCATATCTACTTGGCTTGGCAAGAAATTTTGCAATTTGTTCTGCAAATCTGTAAGAAGAAGATTTACGCCACGCAGTTTCAGGTGGGCCACCGTCTCCATACTGCCAATTTTGTTTTAGTGCAGATGGTCTAATAGTGTTGTTGTTTATAATGCCTGCGTTGCCAGGAGAAGCCAATTCGCCGCTTTCAGTAACAGGTAATACATTTAAAAAGCCAGCGCCTTTGGCATACCTTGGGTAATACCCTTTTCGTTCTCCCTCAGCAATAAATCCATTGGCTATATCATTCCATAAAAGCAGATTGCCTCTTGTGTAAGGCGCACTTCCATATCTTGTGTCCCAGTAATCAGGTTTAATTGTAAAACCTAGAGATTCCCATGGTCTTTTATGTGGTGCATCTGTGTCAAACCATTGTCTATATATGGCACGCCAATATCCAGGTAATGATGTTTGATCAATTTTATTTTTGTAATCAGTGTAGTTCCAAGTAAAATCGTTACTTGCAGAATAAGTTAGATTTGTAGTGTAGTCTACACTGTTAGTGCCTGTCCAACTGTAAAAGTCTCTGCTTAGTAAATTTAAAATTTCTTGATTAGAATATTCATTGTCTCTAAAGAAACCATAATCTAAATTTATTATTTCTTCGTCAAATTTTATTTTAATATTGTTGTAAATCCTTTTTTCAAACTCGAGTATAAGGTCATCACGAAAATCTCCATAGGCCACTGTGATCGAACCATCATGGCCTCTAATAACATCAACTCCAGTCACTTCACTTGAACTGTCACTCGGTTGATATGTGTCGTCTGTAAATTTTTCTGGTCTCCATGCCGGGGCAAGACCCAGTTTGGTCGGAGTCGCAGGAATAAAAGAACCATCTGAACTTGCATATTCAACAATTTTTATAACATCATTCACAGCCAATGGTGTGTTTACTTCAATACCATTTTGTGCCGCAGAGTCAGTGGTGTCAGTGAATTGATAATCAGCAAGATGTGTCAGTTGTACATCATTCACATACACATACACAGCCTTATTGCTCAGTGTTGATAAATTATATGATACACTTATTGGATAGTTTACAATGGCTGGGTCAGTAACTGTGTAAGATAGTGTTACTTTGTCATCGCCGTATGCCAACATATCTGTGTCATAAAAAGACATGGTTGAGTTTTTGTTTTTGTTTATTAATTTTATAATCTCATCTAGATTTTGTGCAATAGTACCATCTAAAGATATCTGTCTGACTCTGTCTACAAGACTTTGTTTAAATTTTTCATACTCACGACTACTGTGTCTCATTGCTCCAACTAAGTTAATAGATTTGTCTTTGACCAATATGTGTGCTAAAGCATCATTGCCAGAATGTTGCATTATTAATGAACCATAAGCAAAAATATTATCTATATCTCTTGAATTGTTTTCTCCAATTGCAGTGCCTACAAAATTTGGATGTTCATTGACTGCTAAACTATAGTGTTTTACCATATCTCCCAATGTTAGTTTTTCAATGTTTTTATTTTGTGAATTCCGTTGTAGTCCTAAAGGCACTTCAAAAAATCCATTGCCACTCGGAATGCCTGTTAAAGAGTGTGCTTTTATTGTAATGACATTGCCTGATGCTATTATTGCTGTAGTTTGCACATAATAATGATCATTGATAGTAGTTAATTGATAATCATTTGTAGTGGTTCCATTTAATAAAACTTGCACTGTGAGATCAGACAGTGCTGTTGGATTTAGATATTGATCAATTTCAAAATATTGTTGATCCTGATCACTTTCATAAACTTTTATTATTTTTTGACTGTTTTTTACAATAAATTTTTTCCAGTTGTTTGTGTACGAATGGTTGTTGAGTGTGCTGTTAAAAATTCTATAGAAATATTGACGTAGGTTCTTTGTTACAATAGATCCTTCAGTGACAAAATCAAATGTGCCACTATGAAAAGTATCGTTAACACGTAAATCGTTAATCAATCCTAGTCTTTCATATATCACGTTTGTACCGTAGACAGTGTCGGGTGTGCCTTGGGTGTCATCTGTTGCAATCTCAAATAATGTTGAACCTAAAAAAGTGCTTGAAAGATACACATCTGTGTTTCCTAATGAATTTTCGTCAGTATCATAAACATCAAACAAAGGTTTTTGATTCAATGTTGTTTTTTGTTGTGATTTTTTCCATGCTCCGTTGTCAACATGATATGGTTGTCCTTTGGTTGTGCCTCTACGAGACACCACAGACACTGATTGTGCATCTGTAAATGTTTCATGTTCTACTAATCTTATAACCTGTGCTACCGATGAACTGTCATCGGCTACTCCAAATACTGATACAAAATCAACACGATAAATTTTGTTGACTGTGTTAGGATCAGTAGTAAAACATATCAAATCATTTTGACGCAGTGGTGAACCGTCAGCCACATATGCCTGTGCGCCAGACACATTGCTGAAAGCATCTGTGTTGCTGGAATCAATGATGTCGATCAATCTACCAGTGCTACCATGATTGAACAGTTCTAAATTTGGAACGAATTCAACGATAGGACGTTTTGCTCTGGCATTTTCTGCTAGACCTATTGTGACATTTAATTTGCTTTCTGTGAGTTGTATTGCGTCTTTGTGTACCCATCTGTTTGCTCTGCTCCATGCATTTAAATCCGCAGATGATTTGTCTATGGTCCAATAATCTGGACTGGTACTTTGTGCAGTGGAATTATCAAAACCTACTGTGTCAAAACCTTCTGTGCCATCTCTGTCCCACACTTCTCCTTTTTCAACACCATATGGTTCTACCACTTCATGCTGTGATATATCAGTAAAAGTTATACTATCGCCTACACCACTTATAAAATATTTTTTGTTTTCATAATCTGTAACACTGCCCGACGTAATTTGTACATTGATTGTATCAGTAAATTCTAGTCCAGATGCGTCAGTAAATTTTTTACAGCCAATGATATTTTCTGCTGGATCAAACAGCACGTCATTAAGATCCTTGATTATGATTCTGCCACGCATTGCTGTGTGATTACCGCACTGATAAAATAACACTGTTTCTGCATTGGTCGATGAATCACTAGCAGGCACTTTCAAAGTTACTGTGCCAGAAGTTGTACCATTGTTTGTCACATAATCATCGGAAAACTGATAATCAGTTCCAGTGGCATATTGTGTTTTTATATAAAAAGGATGTCCTGGAGCATCTACTTCAAACTCATATGTACTACCTTTGTACACGATGATATCAGGGTTATTTTGCCCATTTTTGTTAGAAAATACATAAGCACCAAAACTATTGTTAGATACTCCTATAGTGGTTTTTGTGCCACTGGATAACAATAACGATATCGGAGAAAGTCCTTCACCAATCCAATAATATTGTCTATAATTTACAAACTTGTCTGGGTCAACAGGTGGAGCATAAGAATATGATTCCTGTTCCCACAGTCGATCATGCTTTGCGTTGCTTCCACCTTGTGATTCAATCTCGTTCACAGCATCAATATACTGAGAAGCAAAGTCTATGGAGGTACCGTCTGACTTGTAAGTCACTGTAGGTTCTAATTGATAACTCTGTCTTTGGTCAGTGCTTTCGCTAAGATACTGCTCAGATGTTCTGTAGGATTGACGATACTTTTGTCCAACAAATCCATTCAGTTGGTCTAAAACACTTGGTTCGATCAATTGATCAAGTGTGCTGTTGATAAATCTTTTGTTCTTCTCAGTTTGAAATATTTGAGGTAATAATTGAGAACTTGATCTAGTAGATTTACTCATTAGTAATATCCTCCACTAGATGAACCAGAAGATGAACTTGAAGATGAACTCGAAGACGTGCTTGTGGTAGAACCAGTGGTAGATACTGTGCCTGATGTAGTAGTACTAGTTGCAGATACTGTACCTGTGGTTGTTGTCTGTGCAGAACTGGTAATTACTGTGCCAGTTGCTTTAAGTTTTTCCGCTGATATTGAAGTAATAATTTCCACATTATCTACTGTGGCTGATGATACAAATATTTCATTATCTTCTGCATATATTTGAAACAAAGAACCAAACCCATCAGTGCTCTGTGCGGGAACAATCACGACACTTAACACATCCGGTGCTAGGGCGTTGTGTATGTAAGCGGCCAATTCAGTATAATAAAAAGTATCGCCAAAGTCCCAAAAGTCAATTTGAAAGAAGGTATCTATTGCACTTATCACTGACGATTTAATTTGATTATCACTCACAGTGCTTTGTGG
>Ga0209634_1000317_pt1 | contig 37037 bp, 36 predicted proteins | sample LinPmetageLP40_FD_184043 | JGI IMG/M metagenome (GOLD analysis project Ga0209634, IMG submission 184043) | Marine viral communities from the Pacific Ocean - LP-40 (SPAdes) (version 2) | ecosystem: Environmental > Aquatic > Marine > Oceanic | place: Pacific Ocean | collected 2010-08-26 | reverse complement strand
ATGAATTGGTTGTTTCCGGCGGCTGGTGGCGGCTCAGGGACAATCAGACCGTGACAGTTTCTGGGCTCTGACCCCGGTTTTCGGCAGGACAAGAATAAAAACATGGCACTCAGCATCACACGAGCGAGCATCGAGCGTCCTGTGGCGGTCTGGCTCACCATCATCTTCTGCGTTCTCGGCGGCTATTGGGGGCTGAATACGGTCGGCCGCCTTGAAGACCCGAGCTTCACCCTCAAGACGGCACTCATCTTCGTGCCGTATCCCGGCGCCACGGCAATGGAGGTTGAAGAGGAGGTCGCAGACGTCGTCGAAAACGCGCTGCAGCAGATGAAGCAGCTCGACCGGGTGGAATCGAAATCGATGCCGGGCATGGCGCAGATCACCGTCGAGATCGAGATGACCTATGGCCCGGACGAGATCCCGCAGGTTTGGGACGAGATGCGCCGCCGCATCAGTGATATCGAGGGGGATCTTCCGGCAGGGGCGCAACCGCCCATCATCAATGACGATTTCGGCGACGTCTATGGCATGTTCTATGCGGTGACGACCGAAGGTCTGAGCCCATCGGAGCAAAGGGACTTGGCCACGACGCTGCGGCTCGGGCTGGTCACTGTCGATGGCGTCGCCAAGGCCGAGGTTCAAGGCCTCTCCGAAGAGGTGATCACCCTCTCGATCCCGTCTGCACGCCTCGAGAAACTGGGCCTTCCGCCGACCCAGATCCTGGGAATTCTCGCAGACGAAAACCAGGTGTTCTTCAACGGCGAGATCACCGAGGGCCCCGCCCGCATCGGCCTGTCCGTTCCGCCGGGCTATATCAGCCCCGAAGGCATAGAGGAGTTGCGGCTGGGCACGGCCGGAAATGTCGGCCAGATCGCCGTCAGCGACATCGCCACCGTCACACGGGAGGCGGCCGAACAGCCCAGCCAGATCATCCGGCAGAACGGCAAGGCGGCCTTCACCCTTGGCGTTTCCGCGTTGACGGACCGAAACGTGGTCGCTGTCGGCCAGGAGGTTTCAGCGCGGCTGGAACGGCTCAAGTCGGAGCTTCCCGAAAGTGTCGAGATCATTCCGATCTACGAGCAGCATGTCGTGGTGGACGAAGCCGTTTCAAGCTTTCTCGTCAGTCTCGGACAGTCGGTCGCGATCGTGGTCGGTGCCCTGATGCTGACCATGGGGTGGCGCGCCGGCCTCGTGGTGGGCGCGACCCTCGGACTTACCGTTTTCTCCACGCTGTTCTTCATGTCGGTGTTCGGGATACAGATGGAACGGATCAGCCTTGGCGCCCTGATCATCGCGATGGGTATGCTGGTCGACAACGCCATCGTCATCACCGAAGGCATGGTGATCGGCATGGCGCGTGGCAAAAGCGCGGAAGACGCGGCGGCCGAGACGGAATCCTCGACGTCCATTCCCTTGCTGGGGGCAACCGTTATCGGGATCATGGCGTTTTCCGGTATCGGGCTGTCGCCCGATGCGACGGGCGAGTTCCTGTTTTCGCTTTTCGCCGTGATCGCCATTTCGCTGCTATCAAGCTGGGTTCTGGCAGTCACGGTCACGCCGTATCTTGGCAAGCTGCTGCTCAAGGCCCCCAAGAACACCTCGGACGATCCCTACAAGGGCCCGTTCTACGGGATTTACCGCGGGGTTCTGTGGACGGCGCTGCGCGCCCGCATCCCGGTCGTTCTGACGATCATCGGGATCACCGTCTGGTCGGTCATGGCTTTCGCCCAGGTCAAGCAGGCCTTCTTCCCCGCCTCGAACACGCCTATTTTCTACGTCGAGTTCCAGATGCCGCAGGGAACCGATATCAACACGACCGACGAAGAGATGCTGCGGCTTGAGCGGATACTTCTGGATGAGGATGCTGTGACCGGGGTAACGGCCCTCGTAGGGCGGGGGGCAAGCCGCTTCATGCTGACATACAATCCGGAACAGGCGGATGCCAGCTATGGCCAGCTCATCGTCCGGGTTGCGGACGCCGCAACGATCCCGGCGATCGCGAGCAGGCTCAACCGGGATTTGCCAGCCGAATTCCCCCACGCTCTGATCCGTGTCGAAGAAATCGTGTTCGGACCGCCGGCCGGTGCCGATGTTGCAGTTCGTTTCTCGGGCCCCGATCCGGTCGTCCTGCGCCAGCTCGCGGATGATGCGATGAGGATTTACGAGGAGGCAGGAACCATCACCAATCCGCGCACCAATTGGCGGCAGCGTGAGATCCTCGTCGAACCCATCGTCGATGAGGCACGAATGCGGCTGGCTGGCGCAACGCGCGGAGCGATCGCGGATACCATCCGCTATGGAACGTCCGGACTGCGCGTTGGCGACCTACGCGAGGACGACGTGTTGATTCCGATCCATCTCCGGCTTCCCGAGAGCGAACGCGACGGAGTTGACCGCCTTCGTGACCTATCGGTGTGGTCCGATGGGGCAGGGTCCTATGTACCCATGGCCAACCTTGTCGAAAGGTTCGATCCCCGTCTTGTCGAGGCACTCATTCACAGGCGCGACCGAGAGCGGACAATCGCCGCCCTCGGCGGTGCCCGCAGCGATCTCACCGCGGATGAGGCATTCCGAAGCGTCCGCACCGAGATCGAATCCATCCCGCTTCCCGACGGTTATGCAATGGAATGGGGCGGCGAATTCGAAAGTGCGCAGATGGCTCAGGAGTCGCTTGGCAAGCAGCTTCCCCTGGGCTTCCTGGTCATGTTGACGATTTCGATTTTGATGTTCAACAAAGTCCGCCAACCGCTGATCCTGTGGCTCGTGGTGCCAATGTCCGTGACGGGCATGGTCCTGGGGTTGCTGTTCACCGGTCTGCCCTTCACATTTACGGCCCTGCTCGGCTTCCTGTCGCTTTCGGGAATGTTGATGAAGAACGCAATCGTTCTCATCGAAGAGATCGACTTTCTACGTGCACAGGGTGTGCCCGATTACAAGGCGGTGATCGACGGCTCAGTCAGCCGTCTTCGCCCTGTGGTGCTCGCCGCCGGCACGACGATCTTTGGCATGATTCCGCTTCTGCCCGATGCGTTTTTTGCCTCGATGGCGGTGACGATCATGGGCGGCCTCGCCTTTGCTTCGGTCCTGACGCTCGTCGCGGTTCCGGTGCTCTATGCGCTTCTGTTCCGGATACGGCCACCGAAACGGGACGCACAGTCGGACGGCCTAGCGGCGACCGCCTGACACAACGATCCTCCCTAAAATAGGATTTCGAGCCAATTTGAGGATAGCGGAATGGCCCAGAAAAAACAAAACCGGAGTGGATCGTCGCGAAGCTCCGGGAGTCCGACGATCCCAGGGCGCCTCGTGCGGTGTCCTATGGGACAAGCAGGTGGTGCGCCAGCGGCTGGCAGACTGCCAGACGAGGATCGCGGCGGGACGGCAGCTGGTCTATCATGCCGCAGGTCTGGACGCGGCGGGCCACGATTGCGTGCAAGAGGTCTCGATGGTCAAGGCCTATTGCGGCGAACTGGTAAACAGCGTGCTCTACGACTGCGTCCAGTTTCACGGCGGCATGGGCTATATGCGCGAAACCCCGGTTGAACGCATGTCGCGCGACGCCCGTGTTCAGGCCATCGGCGGCGGTGCGAGCGAGGTCATGCTGGAAGAAGTCGCCAAGCGCATGTGAGCTTCCCTATCCAGCAAATCAACGATCTACAGAAACAAGGACGAAACAGATGAATTTGGAAGCCACTCAACGCCAACCGGTCGCAAGACTGACCCGAGAGATCTCAATAATACTCATCGGCACAATACTTCTGACACTATCCGCCAAAATCGCGGTGCCGTTCTACCCGGTACCGATGTCAACACAAACCCTGGTGGTCTTGGGTCTCGGCCTTTTCCTGGGGCCGGTGCGCAGTAGTCTAGTTGTCGCTGCGTACCTTCTGGAAGGTCTGTTTGGCCTGCCGGTTTTCGCTGGCACGCCTCCCGCACCGGCGGGTCTGGCCTATTTTGCGGGTCCCACTGGCGGATTCTTGATTGGGTTTGCGCTCGCGGCGGCGGCTGCAGGATGGATGGTTCAAAAGCTGGCAGGGCTTCCGCCTTCAATCAGAGCATCTGTAGCGGTCCTCTCCGGTTCGATACTTATGTATTGCGCAGGGCTATTCTGGTTGGGTGGCTTTGTCGGCTATGGCGAAAAATTGCTGAACGCCGGGCTTTACCCGTTCCTGCTTGGAGACCTGACGAAGGCAGCAATTGCTGTAGTGCTGTATACAGGTTTCCATAATCGGGGTCACGCTTGACTGCTGGGCTTTGTTGCCTTGTTCCAGCGCCGGTTCTGACCGGCGCTGGACGCCAGCCCGAGGCTTCCAAAGCTATGCAAAGCAAAAGGCGGCTTTGCAAGTCCCAGACTTTTCACTGTCAGAAAGTGGTCGTATTCAATGACAAAACGCAGCATGTTTCACACAGAGCCGGAACCGTGTCGCGCGCGTGCAGAACAGGTGGCCGAGGGAATCCTGAGGATCGTTGCGAGCAATCCCGGGAAGATGACCTATCACGGGACGAACAGCTACATCATTGATACACCTGACGGTCGGTTCATTCTCGATCCGGGTCCAGCAGAAGACAGTGCACATTTCGAAGCAATTGTCGAGAATCTGGGAGGCAACCCGGCCGGAATTCTAGTGTCACACCACCATTCCGATCATTTCGGTGCCGTGCCGGGATTGCGCGAACGGACAGGTCTGCCCGTTTATGTTTCGCGTGCCTTTCCAGACGATGCATTTCAACCCGACGGGTTTTTGGAAGACGGGCAAAGGATTGCCGGTCTTACTGTCCTTCACACACCCGGTCACGCGAGCGATCACCTCTGCTTTGCGAGGCTGGATGGAGTGTTATTCACGGGCGACCACGTGATGAGTTGGAACAGTTCGATCGTCAGCCCCCCTGACGGCAACATGCGTGATTACTGCGACCAGCTTCAACGGCTTATTGATCGCGACGATAGGATCTGCCTGCCGGGTCACGGGCCCGTACTCCAGGATCCGCGCCCTTACATCGAACGGTTACTTGCCAACCGGATGCGCCGCGAGACCCAGATCCTCAAGCATCTCCTAAATACTTCCGATACAGTCCAGAATATCGCCGCTTCAGTCTACAAGAAATCTGACCCGCATATTGCAATGGCCGCCGAAAGGAATGTTGTGGCTCATTTACAGAAACTTCTTTCTGAATCGCGAGTGGCTCAGGAAGAAGGGATCTGGAGGGTAAATTAACATAAACTTCATTATGCGTAGTTATACTGTAGCCGCAAAGCGATAATGTCACCCCTGAGCAAAGCAGAAGTGTCACTCTCCCCAAAAGACTGAGGGAGTTTGTGCATGGGATGGGTGGTGATGAGCGAGCGCGAATTGAACCGTGTGGAAGTTTTGGCGCAGGTTGATGATGGTCGTCTGAGCGTCGACAACGCGGCGAACATGCTGGATTTGACGCGTCGGCAGATTTTCAGATTGTTGAAGCGATACCGTCAGGATGGCGCAGCATCGATCCGGCATCAGTTGCGCGGCAAAGCTCCGAACAACAAGATCCATCGAGCTAAGCGCGACTATGCTTTGGCGTTGGTTAAAGAGCAGTATCCGGATTTCGGGCCGACATTGGCCGCGGAGATGCTGGCCGAACACCACGGCTTCAAGGTGTCGCGGGAGACGCTACGCAAATGGATGGTTGAGGACGGTGTTTGGCTTTCGCGCAAGCAGCGCCGCCAGTTCCACCAGCCGCGTCTACGTCGGGAATGTTTCGGCGAGCTGATCCAGATCGATGGGTCAGACCATCGTTGGTTTGAGGATCGCGCAGGTCCCTGCACCCTGCTCGTTTTTGTCGATGATGCCACGAGCACCTTGATGGAGCTTCGGTTTGTCAAATCCGAGAGCACATTCAGCTACTTCGAAGCACTGGAAAGCTATCTGCTCGAACACGGTCGCCCCGTCGCGTTGCAGAGCGCTCACTACGACCGCGCGCCGGACTTCGTTGATTTTGGCTACCTGGTCCTCGATGAGGGAATGATCATCAGACCGGGGAAATGGGTTCCGGTTTTTTCAACAAATCATTTGGTTCAAATCCTGTGGTCGGGCTCCGTGGCGGCTTCAACGATCGCCAGAACCTCAATCGGGTCAAAGCCGATGGCGCGCGCCAGAACGACCAACTCGACAACGTCGACCCGGCGCTGACCGCTTTCAAGACGGGCAATAAGGGATTGGTGGCATCTGAGCCTGTCCGCCAAGTCTTTCTGGCCGAGTCCCGCCTTGATGCGAGCGTCGACCAACGCCTGGCAGAGTGCCACTTGCCCCTTGCTTCTGATTGTCTTTGCCACGCGTCACATACCTTTTGTGACGTCGCTAGCGGATGAAATCTGTTATCTAAAAAGTAGATATTTGAGGGTGTTATCGGCGTCTGGTTTCCAAGGGTTGCAAGTCTGATGCTCCCTGGGTAGCCCATCAATCCCCTACCAATTGCAGAAATCGTCCGTAATCCTCGCTGACCTCCCGTGCTTCCTCGAACGCACGGGCGCGCTCGTCGTCGAGGCAACGGAAGTAGCTCTGGATATCCTGGATGTAGTCTTCGAAATCGGCGCGGATGAGGTCGATGTAGTCACGGGCCGCTTGCGAATCGCTTGGCAGGAAGGGACGGGGCGGTGGAAGACAGGATTCCGCGGAACTTGCGCCGGGGAGGAGGATGACCATGGCTATGGCTTGCAGAGCAAGCAGGCTCCGCAACCGCAGGTTTCTAAAACCTCTTATTTCCTTGATAGACTCCATTGGCCGTGCCTAGAGTTTGAGTAACCGAGATACAGCCGTATCTTCCGCATTATATCTTGCGGTTAATAATATACTATCGTAACTCTGGGCTTCAAGTGGGAATGCCCGGACGTTGCGCGTTTGAAGAAAGCGTGAGCCGGGCCATGAACTGGGACATCGAAGCACCAAATGTGGTTACGGAAGCACGTTTCCGCGAACTCGTGGAAAGTGGCTATAGCGCTGAAATCCTGTGCCAGGAGTCTGCACACAAGAAGGGCCCCAGTTATTATGGGGTCTGGATCATGCGTGTCGTCTCTGACGAGGGCGTGGAGAAACTGCTGGTCACCGCTAGAACCCGGACGACTTACAACGACATCAAGATCCGCGAGTTCAAGACGATCACGGGCGTGGTCTCCTTCCTTATCGGGATCGGTTTCTCCCATGCCGATGTGCCGCTCGAGGAAGGCCAGCGGACAACGCACAAGCTGGCTGCAACCGACAAGGGTGGCAGCAAGTAGCCTTCTCCTTTTCTGGTATCTCGCGGGTCCCGCCTCCGCGCAGATGGTGCTGGTCATGGAGAGCGACGGCTCTCTGACCCCATCCCGCTCCCAGGACAGCTTTGCCCGCAATTACAATGACGGCATTGGACAAGGTTCAGCGGCCGATGATCTGGCAATCTTTGGCGAACGGGATGGTGAGCCAGACGACAACCAATTGGCAGCCCTCTCACGGCCTGCGCCCCTACCCCGCGCCGATATCCTCACGGCCATCGAGGCCAACCACGCCAAGATGGACGAGATTGACGAGACCTCCCTCGCGCAGGTGGCCGCGGCGCATGATGTGCTGGACCTCTCGTGGCTCGATGATACCCGCCCGCCCGCCGATCAGTTCGCGGCGTTTCGCGCGCTGGAGGCCGGCGAGAAGGCCAAGCTCGTGGCCTATGCCACGGCCAGCACCACGCAGTCCTGCTTCGCGCGGGACCGCCAGCGCGACAGCCTGATGCATGCGTTCGAGATCGAGATCATGCCCGATATCCGCGCGCATTGGACGCCGAACGCGGCGCTCTTCAATCGCTTCAAAAAGGCATGGCTCCTGAAGATCCTCGGCGAGGATCTGGGTCTGGCCCAGGAGGCGGTGACGCTGGCCTCGTCGAGCAAGAAGGAGATCGTGGCCTTCTGCGACAAGCTCTTTGCAGAGCCGTTCGCCACACTCACGGACGCGCAGCGCGCTGCCGTAGCCGCCTGGTGCCCGCCGATGATGCAGACCGCCGGTGTCGTCTGTGATGAGGCGGAGCCCGCCTCGGAATCTCCCGAGCCTGACAGCGAGGTCGCGCAAGCGGCCTGAGTCCTCACGCGACCCGCGCGAGGCATTTCCCGCGCGGGTCGACCCTCCCACACCCAACCGAAAGACATCCCCATGGCTATTCTCAAGTTCTCTGCGTCCGCTGTTGCGGCACAGATCGCCCATGCGCGCGCCTGCAAGACCTTCCTGCCCAACTGGAACGGGCCCGTGGACAGGCCCGCCCTGATCCTGATCGTCGGCAATGGTGTGCATCTGCGCTCAAACGGCATCGATGGCACGACCACCCGTATCGTCACCACCGAACAGGCAGATCCCTCCTTCGCCTTCGCCGACGGCATGAACCCGTTTCGGGATACCGACTGGATGGCGCAGCGCCGCATGGCGTTTCGCGATCTGACCGGCCAGTTCTACACCGACATCCTGGATGACGTGCAGGTGCTCATCGACCGGGGGCGGGGGGCGATCCGGCTCGCCACCGATGGCCACAGCATCCGCGTCTTCGTACGCCGGGCCTCGGATTATCTCATCGGCGGGACCTACGAGGTGCCCTCGGGCCTCGGCGGCACCTTCCGGGTCATCCTCAAGGATGCCTGCGATACCTTCGCGATCGTGCAGAACTGCGGCAATTGCGAGGATTTCGACGCCATGCAGCCCTACCGCGTGCCGCTCGATGCGCTGATGGAAATCGATGACCGGAGGGCGGCGTAACGCGCCCTTTCTCAAACAAGCATCGCCAATACCCTGCCAGGCCTGCGGCCCTCTCGGGACATTGACGACAACAATTTCCCCAATGAGAGAAAGGACTCTGAGATGGGATGGCTCTTCTATACCGATCGCCGCGTCCAGACCTACGCGGATGAGAAAGCGGAGATTGCCCGGCTCTGCACCTTCGAGAGCGACAGGCGCAAGACGGAACTGGTCAAAGCCTGCAAGGTGGGTTCGACTTGGTACGCGGCGGCAAAGGTCACAAGTATCGATGGCTCGCCGGTCGAGGACACGACCTATGTGACCGATGCGGATGGCTCCATCACGTTCGGTGCTGTCTTCCTCACCCGATACGATGACGGCTGCTGGGGCTACAAGGACATGGAGGAAAGTGCTGGCCCGAACGAGTCTCGTGCTCCCCTTGGGCTGATCGAGCTCCTCTCCGACCTGAAAGACCCGGACAGCTATGCCCATGCCTGGCGCCAGCGCTGCCAGGACTGGGCTGCGATCCCGGACTACGAGGAAGGCGACAAGATCAGGCTCGCAGCACCTGTGACGCTCACCGATGGCAGTACCTGCCAGATTGTCACCGCGACCCACTACAGGCGCGGGCGGCAAAAGCGCCGCTGCTACCGCATCGAGGAAACTGGTGGGCTCGTACGCCTGTCGAAGGCCTCGCTTGCGGGTTCGGAGCTGCTCAGCTCCGCGAAAGGTGCGGCTAGCCCGGTGCTGGCGGAGTTCCTGGCGGGGCGAAATTAGGTCCTGCGCCGGACGGTTCATCGACCTGCCCGGCGACAGCAGATCCTGCGGCTTGTCTTGACAAGGCAATGCAAATGCATTACCTATCGCGGGCAGCAAAGACCCTTTTCTTCAGGAGACTGCCATGACAGCCCTCGCACAAGATGTCTCGAAACTCACGGATCGGTATCAGACGACCGTGCCGGCGGGTGTGCGCAAACAGCTCAAGCTGGGCAAGGGCGACCAGATTCGTTACTGCACCGAGCCGAGTGGCAGGGTCTATATCGAGCCCGTGCGCAGCGACGAGGAAGATCCCGTGCTCGGAGCCTTTCTCGATTTTGTCGAGGCCGATATCAAGGCGCATCCGGACCGCATTCGGGCGTTCGATGGGGCTTTGCATGACCGTCTTGCAGCACTGGTCGGAGACGTTGACGTCGATCTCGATGCGCCGCTATCGCTCGAGGATGAATGACCGGCGATAGCGTGCCAGTCCAAGCGCCCCTTGTCGTAAACGGATGGTCGATTTATGCGCATCCGCTCTTTCTGGACCAGATCGAAGGGCTGATCGAGGAAGTCGAGGCGCGTAAGGCACGCGATCCTAAGACCTGGCGCAAGAAAAACCCGACGAAACGGCTGGCCGCCATCTTCAAGCTGGTCACCGAGGCCATACCGGCAGATCCGGGTGCCGCCGCCTTCCGGCAAGGCGGCACACTCGGCGATCACCGCAAGCACTGGTTCCGGGCGAAATTCTTCCAGCAGTATCGGCTGTTCTATCGGTTCAACAGCGATGCAAAGGTCATCGTGGTGGCCTGGGTGAACGACGACAAGACCCTGCGCGCCTACGGCAGCAAGACGGATGCCTATGCGACGTTCAAAGGGATGTTGGAAGATGGCAATCCACCTGACAATTTCGACGCGCTCTTGAAAGAAGCTGCAGCGGCGGGCAAGCGGTTCGAAACTTCCCTTGAAGCGGTGCCCGATCGGTAAGTGGGGTCGAATGCTGGAAGGGGCAGAATCCTACGCTGAGGCTGTCCGTAAAGAGGTCGTTCTGCCCTACAATCTCCCGTCACCCTTGAGCCGAGTGAAATAAGCGACATTGGTGTGTCATATGGCTGGTACGATGAAATTCTCAGAAGTCCCTCCCTATCCGTACACCAGCCGTTCGCTGCATCGTGTACGAACTGGTAAGATGCGGACATTTCGGACTTACGCAGATGCGGCTTTTGCTGACGCAGCATCCGTTCGCAATTGCCGAACATGCTTCGTCGCGTTGTTGATCATGTCGCCAAACCCGTCATTGAGCTTGGCCCATACGGTCATCATCCGAACCGAGCATTCGCTACACCAAGCGGGAACCTGAGGGGAGCGGTCGGCCTGGTCTTGCTGGTCCGATAAAGTCCTCGTCGCGGTTGACCAATAGCTTCGTGGATTTCTTGGTCGGATGTAACCCTTCGCTCCGTGGCCGCTATGACAGCGGGGTATGAGCCGGAGGGGCGATTGAATTGGAATGAAGTGACAGGACGTAGCACTGGATGTTCACAACAGGCGAAGTGGCGCTGGATTTGCACTCTGAAGCTAGATTGCAAGCAGAACTTGCATAAATAGTTCTCTTTATGCAAAGAATGTTTGCTGATACTGATCCGGCAATCATCAGTGGCAACGGAGGTCCAAGCACCTTGTCGAATATATCTACGGTTCTTATCAAGTCCAAGGACAAGGCTTTGACCCTGTCCGCTTCCAGCGCTCTGAGCGAATTGGATGGGTATCGGCTGATCTTTTGCGAGGATGATAACTCCGCAAAGAGCCGCCTTGACGAAGTGAACGTGGACCTCATTCTCTATGACGTCGATGAGGATGATTTTGGACCGGACAACGCGTTGGCGCGGTCTCGCTTGTCTCATACCGCGTGTTGGCACATTGTTATTTGCGAAAAAAATGAAATGAGCTGCGGCGCGCAACTCTGCGAAGATACGGCGTCCTATTTGTATCTTGCCAAACCGGTGCAAGAGCAGCAGATCCGCATCGTCGTCAAGCGCGCCCTGGAACACGCCGAGCTGTCGCGCCGGCACCGGATACTGAGCAGAGAGCTCAAGCTGTCGCTGGATGACGAGATTTTCAACGACGAGGAAGGCGGATCGGTTCAGGGTGGCGTTTCACGCTTTGAAAGACTGGTCTATGCAAGCCCCAAGATGGCCGAAGTTGTCGCCGAGGCGAAAGTCGCGGCCTCCACGGGCATGCCGGTCCTGATCCGAGGCGAGACGGGCACCGGCAAGGAGCTTTTGGCGCGCGCCATTCACTTTAACTCGGATCGCGTGAATTCACCCATGCACAGCCAGAATTGCGGCGGTGTGTCTGACGATGCCTTGTATTCCGAGCTGTTTGGCCACATGCGTGGCGCCTTTCCGGGGGCGATTGCGGATCGGCTGGGCCTTTTTCGGGCGGCTGATGGGGGCACGGTGTTTCTGGACGAGGTGTCAGAAGTATCACCGCATTTTCAGGTGGCCCTTTTACGCTTCCTGCAAGAGGGCGAAGTCAAACCACTTGGTTCAGACAAGACACTGTACAGCAACGTGCGGATCATCGCGGCATCCAACCGTTCAATTGAGGAGATGGTGGAAAAAGGCAGTTTCCGCCGCGATCTGTATTATCGTTTACGCGGGTTTCAACTGGAATTGCCACCGCTTCGCGACCGGACCGACGACATCCCGGTGCTGACACAGTTCTTTGTTGAGAAATATGCCGGTGTGGTTGGTCGCCGGGTATTGGGTGTCACATCTGACGTTCTGAAGCGGTTGGAGTATTACCCATTTCCGGGCAATGTCCGCGAGCTGGAAAGCGAAGTTCAGCGCATGGTCGCGGTTGCGGAACAAGGTGGATATGTTGCTCTACGACATTTATCGGAAAAGATCGCGCGCACGCCAATCGAAAACGGCGAGGACGCAGCTTTCGTGCCATCCGGTGTAACGCTTAAAGACAAGGTCGAACATTTGGAGCAGGTCGTTTTGACCAAGGCGCTGGAGGCGTTTCATTGGAATCAAAGTAAGGTCGCGGAAGAATTGGGCTTGTCACGAGTCGGGCTGGCAAACAAGATCAAGAGATACGGTCTGCGCAAAGGGTAAGACATGGACGATGACGCGCCTGCCACGAAAGTCATTGGTTTCCCCTATGCCCGATCCGGACTGGCCAAGACCCGGTCCAAGCCGCGCAATCTGGGCCTGACCGCCATGTCAAAGGCCGTTGCTCCTTCGGGCACGGGCGCCAGGGGCCATTGGTGCAAGAGCTGCAAGGGGATCTGGTACAGCTACTTCGGAGAGGCCGAATGCCCGGCTTGCGGGCGACGGGGCTAAGCCCTGTCAGCTGTCAGCCAAGTTTACATTCCCCCATGGCAACTTAGTTTTCAGTTTACACTTTGTTACCAGAAATCGCCGCGCTGACCGCTAGTGTTGATTTGCTCGACTGTGCGCAACGGTACACACTTCCACCATAAATGCCGCGACTTTCGCAGGGTCGACAAGCAACAAGCCTGGCTCTGAGGCGAGGATGTCGCGGCAGGAATGATAGTCTTTGGGAGGAAGAAAAATGGCAAACCTGTTGTGGCTTCAGGGGGGCGCGTGTTCCGGCAACACGATGTCTTTCCTGAATGCAGAGGAACCAAGCGCATGTGATCTGGTCACTGACTTTGGGATCAACGTCCTTTGGCAACCCTCCCTCGGGCTTGAACTGGGCGATCAGGTCAAAGCGATCGTCGAGAAGTGTATTTCTGGCGAGATCAAGCTGGACATCTTTGTCTTCGAAGGCACCGTCATCAATGCGCCGGACGGCACCGGCGAATGGAACCGGTTCTGCGGGCGCCCGATGAAGGAGTGGGTGAAAGAGCTGTCAGCGGTTGCTGATTTTGTCGTGGCGATCGGCGATTGCGCGACCTATGGCGGCATTCCGGCGACGGCGCCGAACCCGTCCGACAGCGTCGGCCTGCAGTTTCTCAAGCGCGACAAGGGCGGCGCACTGGGTGAAGGTTTTGCCGCTAAATCCGGATTGCCTGTCATCAATATTCCGGGTTGTCCGGCACACCCTGACTGGGTAACGCAGATTCTGGTGGCGGTTGCCACGGGTCGGGCCGGTGATCTGACGCTGGATGAATTCCATCGCCCCAAAACGTTCTTTTCCTCTTTCACGCAGACCGGGTGCACGCGCAACATGCATTTTGCCTACAAGGTGTCGACCACGGCGTTCGGCCAGCGCAAGGGGTGCCTGTTCTACGATCTGGGGTGTCGTGGTCCTATGACTCACAGCCCCTGCAATCGCATCCTGTGGAACCGCCATTCGTCAAAAACCCGTGCGGGTATGCCCTGCCTGGGCTGTACCGAACCGGAGTTCCCGTTCTTTGATCTGGCGCCGGGAACGGTCTTCAAGACACAAACCGTCATGGGTGTACCCAAGGACATGCCCGAGGGCGTGGACAAGAAGGGTTACATCAAGCTCACCTCCGCCGCCAAAGGCGCGGCACCTGCGTGGGCAGAGGAAGATATCTTCGTAGTCTAACTGCGAATTGGGAGAGAGAATTATGTCTGCAGCAGTAGAAACACTCGACATTTCGCCGGTTGGCCGCGTCGAAGGCGATCTGGATGTCCGGGTCGATATTGAAAACGGCGTTGTCACCAACGCCTGGACCCACGCGGAGATGTTTCGCGGGTTCGAAGTCATCCTGAAAGACAAGGACCCCCAAGCCGGTCTGGTCGTCACGCCGCGCGCCTGCGGGATCTGCGGTGCGTCACACCTGACCTGCGCAGCCTGGGCACTCGATACTGCCTGGGGCACCACCGTGCCGCGCAACGCCATTCTGGCGCGCAACCTCGGCCAGATCGTGGAATCTCTGCAGTCCCTGCCGCGCCACCATTATGGGTTGTGGATGATCGACTATACCAACGAAAACTACGCGATGAGCCCGTTTTACGAGGAAGCCGTCAAACGCTATTCCCCGTTTACCGGCACATCCTATGAAGCAGGCGTGACAATCTCCGGCCGTCCGGTCGAGATTTACGCGCTGTTGGGCGGTCAGTGGCCGCATTCGTCCTTCATGGTGCCTGGCGGCGTCATGTGTTCTCCGACACTTACGGATATCACCCGCGCCTGGTCTATTCTGGAGCATTTCCGTCAGAACTGGATCGAGCCACTGTGGCTCGGCTGCTCAATGGAGCGTTACGAAGAAATCCAGACCTTGGAGCAATTCGAGGCATGGCTGGACGAAAAGCCCGAGCACGCCAATTCTGATCTGGGCCTGTTCTGGCGCATGTCCAAGGACATTGGCCTTGACCAGTACGGTAAAGGCCACGGCCGGTTCACCACATGGGGGTATCTGCCCCACGAGGACAAGTATCAGAACCCCACGATTGATGGTCGCTCAGATGCGGTGATCATGAAATCGGGCATCTACGACGGTGCATCCGACACATTCAGCCCGATGGACCAGTCCTTTGTCCGCGAAGACACGCAGCACGCCTGGTACGACGAGGCGGCGGGTGCGGTCCACCCGTTCGACCGCACCACGAACCCAGTGAGCAAGAACCCCATCGACCCGGAGGGCAAGTATTCCTGGTCGACGGCCGTGTCGCATGCCGAAAGCGGTCGCCTCGAGGCCGGCCCGCTGGCGCGGCGTCTGGTGGCGGGCAATGACACGGGCCATGACTTCCAGCACAGCGACGGGTTGGTGCTGGATATGTACCGCAAGATGGGCGGTGCTTCGACGATGCTGCGCCACTTTGCGCGGATGCACGAGCTTTGCATTCTCTATCGCGAAGCCGAACGCAATTTGCGCGAGTTCCAGTTGAACGACGAATGGTATATAAAGCCAACTGAAAAAGACGGACAGGGCTGGGGTGCGACCGAGGCGATTCGCGGTGCGCTGTGCCATTGGATCGATGTACGCGACGGCAAGATCGCCAATTACCAGATCATCGCGCCGACGACATGGAATGTTGGGCCGCGTACATCTGACGGCGCCCGGGGGCCAATCGAAGAAGCGTTGATCGGCACGCCGATCAAGAACAGCGCGGATCCGGTCGAGGTCGGTCACGTTTGTCGATCCTATGACAGTTGCCTTGTGTGTACTGTTCATGCGCATGATGCCAAATCCGGTGATGAACTGGCACGCTTCCGAACAGCCTGATGTTTATGTTTGGCCGGCGGATCAAATCTGCCGGCCAAACGACATCCGGCAATTAGGGAGGAAGCTGAATGTCAGAAAATCCGGAAGCATCAATAACCCAAGCGCAGCGCCAGGCCTACTTGGACAGATATGGCCTGACACCCGCCGAAGCGGGGCATGAAATGCTCCTCCAGATGATAGAGGACCATTTCGCGGAAGGACTGGAAACCAAGGTCGAGCCTTTTCCGGAAACGGATCGTGAATTCGGTGCGCTGCTTGACGAATTGCGGCCTCTGAGCGCGGATCAGCTGCGCGAAAAACTGGTGATCTCAGGCTGGCTTTTGCAGCCCTACGGCGAAGACGAGATGCGGTGCCAGGAATGTATGTACTACCTGGTGCACAAGCGCTGGTGCGACCTGCCAGAACTTGATCTCCCGGCAAAGCCGGAATGGTGGTGCCGTCTGTGGCGGATCTGAAAGGAGCGCTGACATGGATGATGACGAGACTCGCGCAACAATCGCCGAGATGCTGGCTTCGGGTCTGGAAACCGAGGTCTGGCCACGGGCCGGAACCAGCGAAGAGGTCAATGAAATCGTGGCGCGCCTGCAGGTCGAGGCAGGTCAGGATCTGGAAAAGAAACTCGTCATCGCCGGTTTCACCGATCACACGATCGAGGCTGACGAGATTGAGCAACCCTGCGAGACCTGCATGTACTACAAGGTCCATGCGAAATTCTGCGAATTGCCGGAACTGATGGTGCCGGTCGAACCGGAATGGTCCTGCCGCCTGTGGCGGATCTGATGCCGCTTGATGTTGTCGTCATCGGATGCGGCAACCCAAACCGAAGCGACGACGGCGTCGGTCCGCATCTCATCGCTCAAATGCGCGAAAACGGCGTGCCGGAGCACACTCGCATATTCGACGGCGGAACCGACGGGATGTCGGTCATGTACAGCGCACGCGGCGCCACGCATCTGATCATTGTCGATGCCCGGGTCCCCGAAGGGTCGCCGGGCACCATTTATGAGGTTCCTGGAGAGGTTCTGGAAGCACCGCCCAACAACAGCCTGAACCTGCATGATTTCAGGTGGGATCATGCGCTTTACGCAGGACGCCGTATCTATGGTGATGCGTTTCCCAAGACGACATCGGTGCTGTTGATCGAGGCCGCGACGCTGGAGCTTGGGTTAGGCCTGAGCGACGAGGTTTCTCGCGCGGCGCGGACGGTTGAGTGCCGCATTCGGGACCTGATCGATACGTGGTCGGAGGCATGAGCACGATCGCGATCAGGGATGGTGCGATCTATCTGCCTTGCGCCGTGGTGGACACCTATTTCCGCGGCATTGATGCGGTCATCGTACTGATCCAACAGGATGAATTATTGGTGATGCCCGTGCATCAGGCAACCGCCGGAGGGTGCCTTTTGAAGGTCCGGAATGCTGCAGGTGATCGGGTGGTTCAGGCCCGTGATGTTTTCCAGGATCAAGACCTTCTGGACTTTGCAACCGACAGCCTGACCGTCGCGTGGCAGGCCAGCAAAGGGGCGCTTTGTGCAGAATTGAAGCCGGATCAGCGCGGCGAGGATGTGTAAACTAAGTTTTCTATAAACCAAGTAAGTTGACAGCGCCCGCTTTGAGTGCTTTTCTCGGTCGAACACAGAAATCGAACCAGATTCGATTCGAGGGAGAAACCGGTTTGACGAATATCAGTCGTGCTCAGCAGCAGGTGCAGGCGGCCATGACCGCGGTCGAAACGGCTGCGGCGACGCAGGCCGAAAAGGCCGAGATGCTGATGGAAATCGCGATGGGGCTTCAGCAGAAACCCGAACGTGCCGAAGACATCTTTGCTGCCGTGGATCTCTACAAACTTGCCATGGATCTTGCGCCGGAAGGCGAAGTTCTGGGGGTCGCCCGCATTCGTGCGCGTATGGCCACAGCGCTGATGGCCGTGCCCGCCGAAGATGCGACGCAGCTAAAGGAAGCGAAATCCGAAATAGAGATCGCGCTTGCAACCCTGACTGCGGAAGGGTCGGACGCCGAAGTGGCCGAAGCCGAAATGAACCTTGGTCTGATCTGCCAGACACTTGCGGGCATGCATCTCTTGCCGATCCAACCTGCCATCAGCGCCTATCAGCGGTCGCTCAGGACCTTCGACAAGACCAACTACCCCAAGGAATTCGCGGTCCTGCAAAGCAACCTGGCCACGGCGTTCCTGTCCATGCCGTTCACCGACCAGTCCGGGAAGATGCGCGAGGCGCTGGCAGTGCAGGCCTTTGAAGAGGCGTTGACGGTCGTCAACCTGATAGACCATCCCAACGAATACGCGATGCTGCAAAACAACCTTGGCAACGCGCTGCAGTACGTGTCCTCGTCTCACCGGGTGGAAAACGGATATCGCGCTCTAGAGGCTTATGATGAGGCGCTCAAGGTGCGCACCATCCGCGACATGCCCGAAGAATATGCCAACACCATCGCGAACAAAGCCAATTGCCTGTCGAACCTGCCGGACGATCCGCAAAATCCCGACGGCGGCAACTTTGGCAACCTGACCGAAGCGGTGCGTCTGCTGGAAGAAGCGCGCGGCGTATTCGCCAAGCGCGGGGCCGGCGAAAAGGCACAAGCAGTAAGCGAAGCCATTGCCGAACTGAACGCGGCCCTTGGCCCATCAACAATTCTGGAACGGAGCGGATTACAATGATGAATGGAGAATACAGTTGAGCGCTATAGTCGTAATTTTGGCCCTGGTCGCCGGCCTGGCCGCCGCCTTGGGTGCAGGGGCCTTGTCGGGTCTGCGCATCGGTAAAGATGCACTGGGCGCAGAGCTGGCCGCCTATATGGGCGCGCTTTACGGCGGGCTTGCAGGTGGCGGCGCAGTTGTCGTGACCACGCTTGTTCTTTTGCTGATCTAGGAGGTCGCCATGCTGGGAATGGCCATGAATTCTGCAAAACTGTTTTTTGCAGGCAAGCTTTTCAAAGACAACAAAACCGTGGTCCGACAGTTGATGATGGGGGCTGGCGCCGGCGTGATCGCCGGTATCGTCATCGGGTTGTTTGCACCGATCTGGGTGGCAGCCATCGCCGCAGGCGCTGTAAGCGGCGCTGTGCAGCCTGTGTTGTTCAAAGATCTGAAATACGCATAAGCAATGCCGGATGCCGCATCTCTTGAAGGCGAAGAGCCGACTCTGGATCGCCTGATCGGCGATCTGAAGGCGCTTGAAATGCTGGCAGACGGCTGGGATGAGGCGGCCCGCAACGGAGCCCATGCAAGGGCTGAAGCCGTAGATGCATTGAACAAGGAGGCGTTCCGACGGTTGATCGGAGCGCTTAAGGACAACCCAGAGTTTGGCAACGCCCTGAAAGAGGCGGCCCGGGATGAAGTGGTCTACGCCGTGTTGCGCCGCCACGGGATATTGCGGCCATCGCTCTACGAACGGGTCGAGGCGGCGCTGGAAACGGTGCGCCCGAGCCTGGTCAGCCATGGCGGCGATGCCGAGGTCGCTGCGGTCGAAGGCAAGCGCGCAGAAATTCGGTTTCTGGGTGCCTGTGATGGGTGCCCGGCGTCACAACTGACGTTCTATGCGGGTGTCAAAAAGGCCATTCAGGATCAGGTTCCCGAGATCACCGAAGTGAAACAGGCCAAGGGTCTGGGCGGTGGCGGGTCGGACGGCGTTCAGTTCACGTCGCCCTTTGCAAATTACGGCGACAACGAGTGGACAACGGCGCTGCCGCTGGATGATCTGGCCGATGGCGAAACGCGCTTTATCGACATCGACACTCATTCAGTGATCATCACCCGCTTTGCCGACAAGGTAAGCTGCTTCAAGAATGCATGCGCCCATATGGGCCTTGAGATGACCCAAGGCGATATCATCGAGACGATCCTGTCCTGCCCGCATCACGGGTTTCGATATGCGCTTGAGAGTGGCGAGTGTTTGACTGCTCCCGAGGTGCAATTGCAGCCGCACGCGGTGCGGGTCAAAGGCCCCAATATCGAAGTGAGGATTATCGCGTGAAAGTCTCGCTGTCCCGCTCGTTCAGCCCGCAAAAGGCGCCCGGCACCATAACCCCCGGTGCGCCGTTGTTGGGTGGGCAGGGCGCCCGCGTCATTTTGGGCAGCGACGGCGGTTCACTTGTACAGGCGATCACGCCCGCGCCGCACCTGATGTTCGGGCCGCGCGGCGTGTGCCTGCATCCGGACGGCTCGCTTTGGGTGTCAGACACGGGGCATCACCGGGTGCTGGGATGGAAAACCGTCCCGACAAATGACGACACACCTGCCGATATTCTTTTGGGTCAGCCCGACTTTGGCCGCGAGGGCCGAAACGCCAAGGGCCCGGTGGCTGCGAACACCGTGAATGTGCCGACCGGGATCGTTGCATTTCGGGGTGGGCTGGCCGTGGCCGACCCGTGGAACCACCGCGTGCTGATCTGGCGCGAAACGCCCACCGGTCCCGACCACGAGGCTGATATCATTCTTGGTCAGCCTGACGCCCACAGCGCACTGGCAAATTTGGGTCTGTCGCATGCGCGCGCTGATACGATGCACTGGCCTTACGGGGTCTCGGCGGATGGCAATCGGTTGATCGTATGCGACACCGGAAACCGCCGTGTGCTGATCTGGGACGATCCGCAAACCACGGGTCAACCGGCGGATCTGGTTCTGGGACAGCACGATTTCACCTGCCGGGATGAAAATGCGGGCGGGGCGGTTTCGGACGTATCGATGCGCTGGCCGCACATGGCCATCGTCTGGCAAGGCGGTCTGGCGGTGGCAGATGCCGGCAACAACCGGGTGATGATATGGGATGCGTTTCCCGGCCAGAACGGCACCCAATGCGACACGGTGCTGGGACAGGCGGATATGACCGCCTGCGACCACAATATGGCGTCGTATTATCCCACGTCACAAGCGATGAATATGCCCTATGCGCTGGCAACACTTGGGTCGACGCTGGTGGTGGCTGACACGGCCAATTCACGACTTCTGGGATTTGAGGATACCGGTATGGCGGCCCACGCCGACCGGCTGACGGCGCAGCCGGATTTTGCGGCCAAAGGCGACAACCGCTGGGGCATTGCCGAGCGCGATACGGTGTGCTGGCCCTATGGGCTGTCTGCTCTGGGCTCGACGGTGGCGGTGGCCGACAGCGGCAACAACCGCATTCTGATCTGGGACGCGGCGACATGACCGGTGCCCGCTTCACCGTTTCTGGTCAGGTTCAGGGCGTAGGCTTTCGCCCGACGGTCTGGCGGCTGGCGCATGAAATGGGCCTGACGGGCGATGTGAAAAACACCGGCGAAGGCGTAGTGATCCAGCTTTGGGGGGACCATGTCGCAACCTTTCCAGACAGGCTGCACAGCGCACTGCCGCCGCTGGCGCGCATCGAACGGCTCGATGTCACACCCCTGACCGACCCAGCCCCTTGCGGATTTGAAATCACCGCATCGCAAGAGGGCGAGATGCGAGGCAATGTGACGCCAGATGCCGCAACCTGCGCCGATTGCCTGGAGGAAATCCGCAATCCGTTTGAGCGGCGCTATCGCTATCCGTTTGCCAATTGCACCAATTGCGGGCCGCGCTTTTCGATTGTGCAGGCCGCTCCCTATGACCGCGCTAAAACAACCATGGCGCCGTTTGATTTCTGTCCACCTTGCGAGGCGGAATATTCCAACCCGGTCGACCGCCGCTTTCACGCGCAGCCGGTGGCCTGTGGCCGGTGCGGACCGAACATCTGGATCGAGAAACTTGGCAAGGGCGCGGTGAATCTCGAAGCGTTTTCAATGCTGGATGACGTGGATGCCACCGGCGGGATGATCATGAATGGTCACATCGTCGCAATCCGGGGTCTGGGCGGTGTGCATCTAGCTTGTGACGCCACCAACGCCGCGGCCGTGGCCGAATTGCGCAGGCGCAAATCGCGCACGGGCAAGGCCTTTGCCCTGATGGCCCGCGATCTGGATGTGGTGCGCGCGTATTGCGAGGTGTCGAAGATCGAGGCCGATCTTCTGTCGAGCCCGCAAGCACCTATCGTTCTGCTGAAGGCCAAGCCCAACGGTCTGCCAAGCGAGATCGCGCCGGGTCTGGATCGTCTTGGCGTAATGCTGCCCTATACGCCGTTCTATCACATGATCCTGCGGCGCATCGGGCGCCCGGTGATCATGACCAGCGGCAATCCTTCGGGTCAGCCGCAATGCATCGACAATCAGGAAACCCGCGACCGTCTTGCCGATATCGCAGATTTCGCCTGTCTTCATAACCGCGACATCGCCAACCGGATCGATGACAGTGTTGTGCGCGTCGATCTGGGCCGTCCGCGCGTGCTGCGCCGGGCGCGTGGATATGCGCCGCAGGGGCTTGAACTGCCAGCCGGGTTTTCCGACGCGCTTGAGGTTCTGGCGCTCGGTGCGGAACAGAAGAACACATTCTGCCTCGTCAAGGACGCCCGCGCCATCATGTCCCAGCACATGGGCGATCTGGAGGATGTGGCCACAAACGCGGATGTGACGCGCAATCTGGGTCTATACGAAAACCTCTTTGATCATGCTCCAGATATAATCGCTGTCGATCAGCATCCGCAATACCTGTCCACGCAGCGCGGGTTCCAGATGGCAGGCGACCGGCCTGTGATCCAGGTACAGCATCACCACGCGCATATCGCCGCGTGCCTGGTCGAGAACAACCGGCCCCTGAGCGCAGAACACGTGCTAGGCATCGCGCTGGACGGCACAGGCCTGGGGGATGACGGCACGATCTGGGGCGGTGAATTCCTGATCTGCGACTACCACGGGTATCGCCGGGTCGGCTGTCTGAAACCAGTTGCACTGCCCGGCGGTGTGGCCGCCGTGCGTGAGCCATGGCGCAATGCCTATGCGCATCTGATGGCCGAGATGGGCTGGGGCGAGTTTGCAATCAACTTTCCCGATCTGGAGGTCTTCAGCCGTATGCGGGACCTGCCTCGCGACACTTTGGATGCGATGATCAAGTCTGGAACGAATTCGCCCTTGGCGTCGTCCTGTGGCCGGCTGTTCGATGCCGCTGCCGCGATTGCAGGCATCGCTTGGGACCGGCAGAATTACGAGGGCGAAGCCGCGATCCTGTTCGAGGCCGCCCTTGATCCTGACGCGCTGAACGAGCCAGATGATCTGGCCTATCCGTTTTCAATACCGCTGATGGGCGGCAAGGGCATGCCCTATATCGAGCCGCTGGCCGTCTGGCGCGCCATGCTGGGCGATCTGGTTCTGCAGACACCCATTGGCACGATTTCGGCAAGGTTTCACCGGGGATTGGCCCGCGCCATTGTCGAAATGGCGGTGCGGCTGACCAAAGACACGGCCATCGACACCGTCGCCCTGTCGGGTGGCTGTTTTCAAAACGCGACGCTGTTCGCGCTGGTTCATCAAGGCTTGGAAGGAGCAGAGCTGACGGTTCTGAGCCATTCCGACTATCCGGCGAATGACGGCGGTATTTCACTGGGGCAAGCCGTGATTGCCCTGGCAAACACACAAGGGGAGGACGCAAAATGTGCCTAGGAATTCCAGGACAAATTACCGAGATCTCGGATGCGACCCGCAAGCTCGCCATGGTCGACATCTCGGGCGTGAAACGTGAGGTCAACGTGGCCTGCATCGCGGGTGATGACCCGTTGGAGGACTTGATTGGCACGTGGACCTTGATCCATGTCGGTTTTGCCATGAGCAAGATCAACGAAAAGGAAGCGGCCCTGACACTGGAGGTCCTGCGCGAACTTGGCGAAGCGCAGGAAGAGATAGAGGCGATGCGGGCCAGTGCGGCCATGCTGTCGGAAGCGTCATGAAATACGCTGATGAATTCCGCGATCCGGTGGCCGCCAAAGGCGTGCTGGCTGCCATCGAACGCGTGACCAACGAGATCGGAGCGACCAAGGAAAAGCCGGTTCATATCATGGAGATTTGCGGCGGGCATACGCACGCGATCTTTCGCTATGGTCTGGACAAGCTGACCCCGCCGGGGCTGGAGTTCATTCACGGCCCCGGCTGCCCGGTTTGCGTCCTTCCGATGAGCCGCGTGGATGAATGCGTACAGATCGCCGAAGATCCGAATGTGATCTTTACAACCTTTGGCGATGCGATGCGCGTGCCGGGCACCAAGAAATCCCTCATGCAGGCCAAAGCCGACGGCGCCGATATCCGCATGGTCTATTCGCCGCTGGACGCGTTGGAACTGGCGCGCCGCAACCCCGACCGCGAGGTGGTGTTCTTTGGCCTTGGGTTCGAGACGACCACGCCTTCGACGGCCCTGTCGATCCTTCAGGCCGATACCGATGGGCTGACGAATTTCACTATCTTCTGCAACCACATCACCGTGCCGCCGCCGATCAAGGCGTTGCTGGATGACCCTTATATGGTCTTGGATGGTTTCGTGGGCCCGGGCCATGTGTCGATGGTGATCGGCACCGAACCTTACCAGTTCATCGCGCGCGACTATGGCAAACCCATCGTGGTGGCGGGGTTTGAACCGCTTGATCTGTTGCAATCGGTGCTGATGGTGCTGGAACAAATCCGCGATGGCCGTGCCGAGGTGGAAAACCAATATGCGCGGATCGTGCCCAACGAGGGCAACCCGGTATCCATCGCCGCCTGCGAGCAGGTCTATGAGCCGCGCCCAACCTTTGAATGGCGCGGTCTGGGTGAGATTGATGAAAGCGGATTGCGCATTCGCGACCGGTACAAGGCATACGATGCCGAGGTGAAATTCAACATCGGCTACGGCCGCAACACATCGTTCACAGAAGAACAGGAAGGTTGCGCCTGCGGCGACGTCATGACCGGGCGGATCAAGCCCCACGCGTGTCCGCAATTCGGCAAGGGCTGCACGCCCGAGATGCCGCTGGGGGCCCTGATGGTCAGCTCGGAAGGGGCCTGCGCGGCCTATTACCAATATGGCGGCCTTGATCTGGAGCCGGTAGAATGAACGCGATGGACCGCCAGCCCAGACGCGTCGTTGCCGACAAGGTGACGATGGCCCATGGCGGGGGCGGCAAGGCGATGCGCGACCTGATCGAGGATGTGTTCACATCGGTCTTCTGTCCGCCCGGCATGGAAGATCAAGCGCGGCTGATGGATGATGCGCTCACCGTACCCGGAGCGCGGCTGGCCTTTACGACGGACGGGTTCGTGGTGTCCCCGATGGAATTTCCCGGTGGCGATATCGGTAAGATCGCTGTCTGCGGCACTGTGAACGATCTGGCTGTTGGCGGGGCGAAACCGCTGTGGCTGTCAGCGGCCTTTGTCATCGAAGAAGGTGTCGAGATTTCGACGCTGCGCCGGATCGCGGCGTCGATGCAAAATGCCGCCGATGATGCGGGCGTTGCCATTGTGACGGGTGACACAAAGGTCGTCGGCAAAGGATCAGGCGATGGAGTTTTTATCACCACATCCGGCATCGGCGTGATCGCGCCGGGCCGCGACCTGTTGGCCGAAACCGTGCAGCCCGGTGATGTTGCCATCGTCAACGGCGTGCTTGGTGATCACGGTGCGGCCATCCTTGCCGCGCGCGGCGATATGGCGCTGAGCACCGAAATCCCGTCGGACTGCCAACCGCTCAATCATCTGATGGAGGCAATATTGTCTGCTGCCCCCGGCACGCGGGTTGCAAGAGATGCGACACGCGGCGGGCTGGCCTCGGCCCTGAATGAAATCGCCGATGCTGCCGGTGTCGGCGTTGAAATCGGCGAAGACGTTCTGCCTTTGCGCACCGAAGTCAAAGGCGTTTGCGAGATTTTGGGGCTGGATCCACTCTATCTGGCCAATGAAGGTACATTGGTGATCTTCGTTCCCGAGGATCAGGCCGACGCGGCGTTGTCCGCGATGCACGCCACCGATGCGGGCCGCGAGGCCGTGATCATCGGCAAGGCCACCACCCAGCATCCCCGAACGGTGGTGATGAAAACTGTCTTTGGCGGTCTGCGCATTGTCGACATGCTGGTCGGTGAACAACTTCCGAGGATTTGCTAATGGCCTTACTGGAAAATCTTACATTTCTTGATGCGTCGTCATCGTCTGGGTTCCTGGTTTTGGGTCTTCTGTTTGGCATGGTTCACGCCCTCGAAGCAGATCATTTGGCTGCGATCATTACGCTTAGCAGGGGCGGAAAAAACAAGCTCCTGCTGCGAGGCGCCTTCTGGGGCCTGGGTCACACGGCGACGTTGCTGATCATGTCCATTGGCGTGATTGTGTTCAGCCTCGTTCTCAATGAGCAGCGCGCGGCAACGTTCGAATTTGCTGTTGGCGTCATGCTGGTTTTTCTCGGAGCACAGGTCGTGCACAGGTTTCGCAAGGACAGGCTGCACTATCACGTCCATCAACATGAGGGACAGGGGTATCACATGCACGTGCACAGTCACGCGTCCGATGTGGCCGACCATTCCAAAAGCTCGCATGCCCACGTACACGCCGAGCGATTTCCCCTGAAAGCCTTTTTCATTGGTCTGCTGCACGGCGCGGCCGGATCGTCCGGGCTCATCGTGCTGGCGGTCTCCAAAACTGGCGACCCCTGGCTGGCTGTCGGATATGTCGGTCTGGTCGGCCTTGGGTCCGTTCTTGGCATGGCGGCCATGTCCGTTGTTGTCGGTTGGCCGGTGCTCCAGGCGCCGAAAATCGCAAAAGGCCTTCATACCGCCGTGCAGATGTCCATTGCTGCGGTCGTTGTCGCCATCGGCCTGTCAATCATGTGGGAAACCGGACCAGTGGCCTGGGGGACTGGTTGATGCACGAGCTTGGACTGGCCCGCAGCATTGCGGGTATCGCAGAAGAAAACGCCAAAGGGCGAAGGCTCAAGGAAGTCCGCGTGGCGATCGGCCCACAGGCCTGTGTGGAACGCGGCGCACTGACCTTTTGCTGGGATCTGGTGACCGAAAGTACCGCTATTTCCGGGGTGTCCTTGGGATTTATCGATGCGGACAACGACACATTCGTCGTACGCGAAATAGAATTTATGGAGGAAGCATAATGTGTGGAGTATGCGGCTGCGCCGACCCTGCAAACGAGGTTTCGATGACCGATTCTCAAACCGGCGTCAAAGTCCTGTTGCGGGACGATCATGCGCATGACCACGGACATGATCATGATCACGCGCATTCTCATGACGACCATCACCACGGTCATGATGAGCCGCATGTCCATGGCCCGGGCGGCGAGATCATTTCCCTGGAAACTGCAATTCTCGGCAAAAACAACGAAATCGCGACCCGCAACCGCGGCTGGTTCGAAGGGCGCGGCGTCATCGCCCTGAATATCGTCTCCTCGCCCGGATCCGGTAAGACTACGCTGCTTGAAGAGACGATCAAGCGCATGAAGGACAAAGCCGATATCGCGGTCATCGAAGGTGATCAGATGACGTCGAATGACGCCGATCGTATCCGCGATGCAGGCGCCCGTGCCGTCCAGATCAACACCGGTGCCGGGTGCCATCTCGAAGCGGATATGATTGCCTTCGCCGTACAATCTTTGGATCCCCAAACCGGGTCAATCCTGATGATCGAGAATGTGGGAAATCTGGTGTGTCCGGCCATGTTCGATCTGGGCGAAAAGATGAAAATCGCTGTGATTTCAACGACGGAAGGCGAAGACAAGCCGACCAAATACCCACATATGTTCCGCGCCGTGGAATGGGTCGTCATCAACAAAATGGATCTGGCTCCGCATGTGGATTTCGATGAAGAAGCCTGTCGGCAAAACATATTGGAGGTCAATCCGGGAGTGAAAATCTTCTGCCTGTCGGCCCGAACGGGGGATGGCATGGATGCATGGTGTTCGAGCCTGGCCGAATTGAAAGCCTGAAATTGAACGGATTGGTGAGTTACCTCTCCTGTCAAGTCACTGCTGTGAGACCCTCATCCATATCGTGAGTGCAGCGCACCAATCCGTGTAAAAAAAAGATCACCACCCAGCCGCAGATGGACTATCGAATTGCGACCCCTCCACCTGCCGGATTATTTGCGTGCCTAGAGCGCCAATTTAGGGTGTGTACCTGCGCGCTGTTGAAAGCATTTAGCTGCTCCAATTTTGCAGCGGTCTGAACGGTCTTTGGTACGGCGAGCCATGAATTCGCCCCCGGCTTCTTGCAGCGACCAGAATGAGTGACCGGTTCTCCCGCTGCACTGCGGCACAAGCATTTTTGCTCGTGCAACATTTTTCACGCTGCGAGCGCGCGCAGCGAAAACTAAAGACTTCTGCAATGGGCTCGTTTGAGACCTTCGCGGCATCCCGCCTTAACGTCGGCAATGGCGTGAAAGGGCGTCTGTGCGCAGATGTTTTGGTCATCCCCATAATGTAGAGATCTCAAGAGTCTTATCGTCCGGGAAGTTTTGCTGTAACGTTCGATCGTCGCGTGAACGGGGACTCTGAGTTGAAACAACCTTCAGATCGTAAACAGGCCTGCGACAAAGTCGATCTGTCCAAGGTCCATTCCTCCGACAGCCGATCTCGGGTCGCTCTGAGTGTTGCCGATATGCCTAGAGACCTAGGCGAGCTGCTGGATAGGGGCCTTGAGGACCATTTCCGTGACCGCTGACATGAAATCTCATTATGCCTGGTTTCGGTCCAAGGTGGAGGAGGCGCTGAATGACCAGCAGGCCGCGACACCTCATTCCAACGTAATGAATCTTGTGCAGGCGGTGATTGATGAGAAGCGCCGCCAACAGTCTTGAACAGTGCGTTCTGGTCTTACCTGGTACCTTCGTGCGTTTCGGGGTGTTTTGGTGGGTTGCCGCCGCTTCTTCTGTCAAAAAAAGTGTTTGCCGATCGGCTGCGTGACTTAGCCTTTGATTCGGACAAGGGCGGGTCGCGCTCGTAATCTGAAATTCTGCACTCACTCTCGTTGCCCAACCTCCGTCATAGCTTTCGGCGGAAACCCCAAAAAGTGTAGAGCGGGCTTTTTGTCCTTTGGAACTCAGACCCTGATCCAAAGGAAAATCCCCATGTCCAAACCCAGAACGGCCAACCCGGCTCTCGCAATCTCCGAAGCCGATCTCGCCTCTGCGCTAGCGCTTATCGGCACAGAGATCCACCACCAACCCCTGCGCAGCTCAGCGCTCGCGCGCGTCATGCGCGAGACGTTTCATGGCAGCGATGCCGGCGGTGCCTGGGACTGGCGTATGGCATATGACCTGATGCAGGCCGCGGCTGTCCAGGTGCTGCTGCGTGGGGACGGCGTGGCAGGTGATGTCGCCGCTGCAAGGCTGCTTGCCTCGCGGCTGCTGACGGAAACGCGCCGGTCAGAGCAGCAGATCCGGCTGCAGCAGTTTTCCACTCCGCTGACTTTCGCGGCGCTGGTCTTGCGGGCGGCGGCGATCCGCAAGGGCGAGACCGTGTTGGAGCCCTCGGCTGGCACCGGTGCCCTGGCCGCTTTCGCCGCCCGGGCCGGTGCCACGCTTTTGCTCAATGACATCGACCCCTTTCGCCAGCGTCTCCTGCGCGCGGTTTTCGGCGGCGAGGTCACAGGCCATGACGGCGAGCATATCGATGATCTGCTGCAGACCCCGGTTCTACCCGACGTCGTGGTGATGAACCCGCCCTTCGCTTCCTCGGTCGACCGCTCCCGGGACAGGCACATCGCTGCCAAACATCTCATCGCGGCTGCAAAGCGCCTGGCACCAGGTGGGCGGCTGGTGGCGATCATGCCGCCGGGATTCACACCCGAACGCGATGCCGCGCATTGGTCACGCGCCTGCGGTCTCCTGACGCCGCGCTTGGCGTTGACGATGCCGGGGCAGGTCTACCGCAAGCTCGGCACATCTGTCGAAACCCAGCTCATGGTGTTCGACAAGGTGCAGGAGGATGGCGAGATGATCCGCGCCATTGTGTGCGATCTGGATGGGGCCCTTCCTTTTGTCGACGCCGTGGCCGCAACCCGGCCCGAGATGCGCCCGGCCCAACGGGTTGAAGCGATCCCTCATCCTCGGCCGACCGTTCGATCATCTGTCCCGCGCAAGACCGCTGCCGGCGTTGTCACCGCCTCCAAAGCCCGGGCCAATGCCGTCCGTCCGCTCAGCTTCACGAGCCTTCAGACCCCGCGCAACAACACGCCCATCTCGGACATCTATGCGCGCTACCGTCCGCAACGGATCGAGATTGCGGGTGCGCAGGAACATCCCACCCCGCTCGTCGAAAGCATCGCCATGGCCTCGGTTGCCCCGCCCATGCCCTCAAACACGGGCAGTCATGACTTGCGCCTGCCCACACGGTTGATCGAGGAGGGAGATCTCTCCGAGGCGCAGCTCGAGACCATCATCATGGCGCATGATGCCCATGGGCGTGATCTGCCCGGTCGGTTTACCATCGATGACGACCAGACCAAGCTGACGCGCGCCGATGATGACCCGGATGCACGAGCCTATCGCCTTGGCTATTTCCTCGGCGACGGCACCGGGTGCGGCAAGGGCCGCGAATGCGCGGGGCTGATCCTTTTGAACTGGCTGGCGGGGCGCAGGAAGGCGATCTGGGTCTCCAAATCCGCCACGCTTATCGAGGACGCGATCCGCGACTGGACCGATCTCGGCGGCTCGCCTGCCGACATTCAGCCAATTTCCAAATGGAAACCGGATCAGCCCGTCCCGATGGGCGACGGAATCCTCTTCGTCACCTACGCCACGCTGCGGTCCGCGGGCAAATGCGGTACTACGCGACTGAGCCAGATCCTCGACTGGATGGGCGAAGACTTTGAAGGCGTACTGGCCTTTGATGAGGCCCATGCCATGCAGAACGCTGCCGGGTCTGTTGAGGGCAGGGGGGTCAAACCCTCCCAACAGGGCCTTGCTGGCCTCCGGCTGCAACTGGCAGCACCACGCGCCCGCGTCTTCTACATTTCGGCCACGGGTGCCACGAGCGTGCACAACCTGGCCTATGCCGCGCGGCTGGGGCTCTGGGGGCAGGGCCCCGACTATCCCTTCCCGAGCCGCGAGAGCTTTGTGTCGGCGATGGAAGCCGGCGGCGTTGCCGCCATGGAGGTGGTCGCGCGCGATCTCAAGACGCTCGGGCTCTACACGGCCCGCGCCCTCAGCTTTGATGGGGTGGAATATGACGTGCTCGAACACGCGCTGACCCCGGCCCAGATCGAGGTCTATGACGCCTACGCTGGAGCGTTTCGGACGATCCACCACAATCTCGAAGCGGCGTTGACTGCGACCGGCGTCAACGATGCCTCGGGCGAGACCAATGCGTCGGCAGCACGCGCCTCGGCCAAGTCCCGCTTCGAGAGCACGAAACAGCGCTTCTTCAACCATCTCCTGATGGGCATGAAAGCCCCGACCATCATCCGCGCAATCAAGGACGATCTGGCGGCGGGCAAGGCTTGCGTCATTCAGGTGGTCTCGACGGGTGAGAGCCTGCTGAAACGCCGGCTTGAAACGATGGACCCCGAGGATGAGCTCGTCGAGGGTGCCTTGACGCCGCGTGATTATGTGCTTGGCTACCTCGAACAGGCCTTCCCAATCCATGCGCAAAAGCTGGTCGAGATCGACGGCAATATGGTGGCCGAGCCGCTCCGCGATGAAACTGGCGCGCTGGTCGTCTCGCGCGAGGCGCTCGCTCTGCGTGACGCGGCCATGATGGAGTTGATGACGCTCGCCCCGATCCCCTCGGCGCTCGATCAGATCCTCTGGGCCTTTGGCGACGAGGCCGTGGCCGAAGTGACCGGAAGGTCGATCCGACCTCTGAAGGCGGACGATGGCCACCTCTTCATCGAGAAGCGCGCCGCCAGCAGCAATTCATCCGAAACCCAAGCCTTCATGGACGGCGAGAAGGATATCCTTATCTTCTCCGATGCAGGCGGCACGGGCCGGTCCTATCACGCGGCGCAAACGGCGAAGAACCAGAAACGGCGGCGGCACTATCTTCTGGAGCCCGGCTGGCGCGCGGATGCGGCCATTCAGGGGCTTGGGCGCACCCATCGCTCAGCACAGGTCAGCGCGCCGTTCTTCCGGGTCTGCACCTCCGATGTGCATGGCGAGAAACGCTTCACCTCGACTATAGCCAAACGCCTCGACCAGCTGGGGGCCTTGACGAAGGGCCAGCGCGAGACCGGCTCGCAGGGCATGTTCCGCGAGGAGGACAATCTCGAAAGCCCGATCGCACGGGCCGCGCTGCGCGGGTATTTCGCCGATCTTGCCGCCGGGCGCGCTGAGGCGATGAGCTACGAGAGCTTCACCGACTGGACAGCCCTGCGGCTGATCGACAAGGACGGGGTGCTCCTTGAGGAGCTTCCCCCGATCCAGCGGTTTCTGAACCGGGTGCTTGCCCTTCCCATCCACATGCAGAACGCGCTCTTTGCCGAGTTCATGCGCCGGATTGCCGATCAGACGGAACGGGCGCGCGCGGCGGGCACGCTCGATCTCGGCGTGGAGACCCTGCGTGGCGAAAAGATCGAACAGGTCTCCACCGAGGATCTCTGGACCTGCCCGAAATCCGGTGCGGTCACGCGGATCATCGGACTTGAGGTGACGGACCCGGTGCACGTGCTGTCGGCGGATGACGCGCTGTCGCGCAATCCCGACAAGCTGCCCATGGTCAACCGCGCTTCCTGCCGCGCGGCGCTCATTTCGGCGCGGCCCATGCAGATGTATGACGAGGACATCGTCACGCTGATGCGCAAGGTGGTGCGGCCAAACGGGTCGAGCTATCTGGAGGAGGCGCGGTTCAACGCGGTGCAGACGAAAGAGGCGCGCGCGGCCCAGAGCGGCGAATTCGAGATCATCCCGCTGGTCTCGAACGGCCTGATGAAATCCGGCTCGATCTCGGGCGAGCTCACCGCCATGGACGCTGACAACGCCTTCACGGGCTACATCGCCAACATGATGTTCGATCTGGAGTTCATGCTGATCGAGAACAGCTACAAATCCGAGGAGACCCACCCAGATTACCGGATCGAGGTCAGCTCGCCCCGGGGTAAGCCGATCCGCGTCGGCTCGGCGTGGATGTCCAAAAGCAGCCGCACGGGCAATGACTACCTGTCGCTGCTGATCAACACGCCTGATGGCGACTTGCGCGTCAACGCCGTGCAGAACGAAGACCAGCGCGGCGGGCAGACCTTCTCGATCATCCCGTTCATCGACAGCGGTGAGCAGCCGCTGGACGCAGGCGCGGGGCTGTCGCTGGTCGCGTGACCTTGGTACGAGGCTTGAACATCTGAACTGCAAGGGGAGCCGTGGGTTCACGGTTCCCCTTTTGCTGTGCTTGCTTCAATAGAGCGATCGAACTGCCACTTCATATGGCGTTCCGGTGTAGATGAGACTGCTAGATCGGAAGTGCCGCGCGGAGTTTCGATTAAAGTCAGACTTGTACAACTGCTTGAGCGGCAATCAATGCGTCAACAGCAACTTGAACCTCGGCGTAGAGCTCGGTGTCCAACTCTGCTGCGTCGATTTCCACAATCAGTGCGTAGCGTACGGAAGGCAAACTCTCAGCGAGAAGCTTTTTCGACTTCCACCAACCGGTGACTGGGTGAACAGCCAGCAAGTTGCGCCGCGCCAGATCTGAAGCCCTACATGTCAGCTGATCTATATGGAGCGACCCGACATGGCGCCGATTGCTACCGAAGTCCCAAAGATCATCTTCGTCGCTTGCAGGACCATCGGGCTGTTCGGCCGCCTTGCTGATCCGGGCCAGAAATTGGGCTTCGTTCTCGCCAGCGCGATTGAGTTGGAAACGTAAGTTGTGGGACGCGTAGCGATACCGAACGCCGCGCGAGGCTTCGGACGGGTTCGGAGCGATAAAGCTACTGAGTGCCACCCGCAAGGTCACATCGGCATTGCCGAGCGCGCGCAAAGCCTCAACGGGCCAGGGAAGGGCGAACAGCTTCATTTCATTGTGGACATCACCGCCGGTCTTCTCTGAAATCCCGTACGGCGTAATCGTATCTTCCACGATGAGGGTCAGCGCGTTCGACGCGCTGCGGCGGGCACGCGCCATGTCCGGCACACCATACCCATAGCGCTGAAAAAGGGGCGTGAAGTGACCCTTGTTTGGCTGGGCCGGCAGATGCGCACGCATCTGCTGCGTCCACCGCGCTGACGACACGTAGAGACCACGCACTGTCTCGGGCCAAAGCGTCGGATAGTCCGACCAGAGTTCCGTTACATCCTTCGCGGCAAGCGCGGTCGCCGCGCTGGTATCGAAGGTGAATGTGAAGGATCGGACTGGGTAATTGTGGTGAGTCGAAAGCAGCGATAACCATCCATGCCGCATTGGCGGTGGCATGGCACTTAGCGCCCAGTTTCCACCCTCAAGGACGACGTCCGGCTTGTTCGGCCAATGGGACGACCACGATGCAGTTCTCGAAGCTGGCGATAGATCGCCGAATGGTGCAAGCGCCTGGGCCGGCTCTCCGTCTGGCAGTACGGTCTTCTCTGTAAAGGCCCCAACAGACAGAACATTCCACGCTTGGGCAGGCGACTCGATTTCGTTGTCTTCGTGATCGCATCGGTCCAGGTAGTTTCCGGCACCAAAGGTGAAGTTGTCGGTATTCCCTGCGGAGACAAGCACCAAGCGTTGTTGTTTCACCTCACCTGAAACACCGGCGGCGAGCTGATCGACCTCCGTCGACCAGGACGTCGGCGCGCCGTCATGCGGGGTGTCCTCACCCGTCGTCGTGGTCATGGTGAAGGTCCGGCGCCGGGGGCCGACCTGTTCTACTGTATTGATCGCCTGCCTGGTAACCGCGCCGAGGAGATGATGCGGGTTCATCCCTGCATCAGGCAGCAGCTTCACGGATTCCAGACGGTTCACGACAGAAACCGGATTCGCCTGGTGCAGTTTCGGCGTCAGGTCTCCAAAGAGCGCCAGTCCTCCCATCTGCGTGCCATGGCCCTTCACATCCTCCAGCCCCCAGGCCGGGTTGGCGGCATGTCGGTCATCCACGCTGAGCGCCGGCTGAATGAGAGGATGCGCGCGACTGACACCGGTATCCAAAAGCGTGACGTAGCTAGGATCGGGATTGTCAGTGTAGGTCGTACGACCCGCGAGTTCGTCGACCCACTGCGCCTGTTCTGCCACCGGCAAGCCGTCGAAGAAATCCGCTGTGATGGTGGGAGCAGCAAGGGCGCGCACGCCGCCTAGTCGGCGGACGGCTTGGGCGAGCTGATTGCGATCGGCCTCTACGATCACAACGATATCTTCGGGAAACTCCAGCCGATCTGCTCCCACGGTAACGCCATAGTTTGGTGCGGCCGCGACGAAACCTTCGGTCATTTGAGGCTCGAGCCAAACCTCCCAGATGGTCGCAACATCCGCTGCTGGAAATTTGCCTGAAGGGCTGCGCCAGAGGGCACGCAATCCCGCTTCCGTGATGGCAGCGACGCTCTGCACCAGATCCGCGTTCTTCGGACGGCCTGGGATGAATTCACCATCCTTTTCCCGGTCGGGTGTGTCTTCCGTCCGAAACTGCTCGACCTTCTTGCGCAGCTTTTCAATACCCTTGGCTGTCGCAAACACCGTCGCGCGCTCTTCGGTGCCACCGGGATCAGGGGTCTCGGCGACGCGAAGGAGAGTCAGGCCACTAGCGTCGAGGCTGCCTTTCTTCAGGCGCTCGTCGATACGCGAGCGTACTTCCAGATAGACGCCGGGAAGTTCGGCTGCTGGAATATCTGGCAGCGCGTCGATGGCCTGAAGCAATGCTTGGGCGTGCGCCGCGCGATTGGGGACATCACTTGGTCTTTTGGACCCGCCCCCGCCCTTTGCTTGGAACGGGCGAGGTTGTCCGAGATTGCGAAGGTGGAAGTGCCGAAGGTCTCGTGCCATTGTCATCGGTCCCTAGTTCTTGGAGCGACCGTCGGCGTTCGAGGGCATCAAGCAAATCCTGTGTCGCAATCTTGTCGGTATCATTCAGAACAGCACGTCGAGCGGCATCTTCCGCCGCTGCCACAACATCGGCCGTTGAGAGGCCTGTGGCAACGTCTATAACCCGTTTCCATCCCATGCGAGCGAGTGAGAAGCCGATCAAACGGCGTTCGAGCGCCTGCCGAATGGCAGGGCCATCGGGCATGACATATGGCAAAACAAGATCAAAGCGGCGCAGCACAGCGCGGTCAAGAATTCCCGGCAGGTTTGTAGTGGCAATGACGATCGAAGGCCCGGTATCCTCATCCAGGAATTGCAGGAACGAGTTCAGAACCCGCCGGGCCTCACCGACATCGTTCTCACCGCCCCGGGCCGCGGCCAAAGCGTCGATTTCGTCGAAGAGATAGATACCGCGCGTCGTCTTGACGGCATCGAATATCATCTTCAGCTTCTGCGCTGTTTCACCCATGAATTTTGTGATCAGTCCGTGGAGCATGACCGAAAAGAGAGGGTACTGCAGCTCACCGGCAAGCGCTGAAGCACTCAGGGTCTTGCCGGTTCCGGGAGGACCGGAGAGGAGAACGCGCCGCCGTGGCTTCAACCCTTTCGCCTCGAGCTTTTCGCGCATTCGTGTCTCTACAACGAGATGCGCGAGTTCGCTCTCAATCCTGTCTGGCAAGATGACATCGACGAGGCGCTCGGTCGGATAGGACGCGGCAAGGAACTCCGCCAGATCACCGCGGGGTGTTGCGATAGGAGTGATCGCAGGGGTTCGCTTCGAAGGCGGCTTCTGTCCCGCTTCGGCCCATTGTCGCAACTGTTCAGCCAGACGGGTATGTCCCTTCTGCTCTTCAGCCGCAGAGAGTTGCATCGCCAGATCGTAAAAACGATCAGCGTCCCCTTCTGCGTGGCTCTTGACGAGACCGATGAGTTGTTGGGCGGAAGCCAAGGTCGAGTTGCTCTTTCTGAATGATCATTTTCAATGATACTAAGGTCTTTTCTACATTCGAACTCCTCAGCAGACCAGACAATTTGCGCTGTTTGGAAGCAGAGTGTGTCGGTTTTGTGCTCTCGAGCATCGACTTGGATGCTTGCCTTGCGGCCTCCCCAGCTCGGCTTCGCGTGTCGCAGGGGAGAACGGCCCTTCGGACCGTCGCGCATTCGGCCATGCGGCCTCACCGCGGCGTTGCACCCGGCGTCCCGGTTTGCCCGCCTCGCGAGCACGTCCCTCCCCGGCCGCTCCGCCGGATTGCGCTCTGGTCTGTTTTGCGGGGCAAAACGATCCCGCCGCTCCATCCGTCTCACGCGTCCGGTCTGGCCGTTTGCCTGCTCGGGTCGGGCAAACCTACCGTCAAAACACACACACATGAGCGCGGAAGCATATCCTCCGGATGGCCCCCAAATCAGCCCGCGTCAAGGATCGCAAAACTTTTCGGCGGGGGCGGGGCATGTGGCGCGGGATGGTCCCGTGCGTGAGGGCGCGCATGTGTCCGGTGCTGCGCGCAGAAAACTTTTGCGCCCGGCAAGCCGGCGGCTGCGCCGTCCCTGACCCGGGCAGATTCGGAAACCAGGCATTCGGCCATGCCCCCACACTCACGTGGTGGC
>Ga0209634_1000315_pt1 | contig 37115 bp, 27 predicted proteins | sample LinPmetageLP40_FD_184043 | JGI IMG/M metagenome (GOLD analysis project Ga0209634, IMG submission 184043) | Marine viral communities from the Pacific Ocean - LP-40 (SPAdes) (version 2) | ecosystem: Environmental > Aquatic > Marine > Oceanic | place: Pacific Ocean | collected 2010-08-26 | reverse complement strand
CGCCGCTGTCGCTGGTGGTGCGGTGGCCGCTCAGCTCGACACGGACAGAGCCGTTGCATGAGGGCGTCCAGGTCGTTAGGGTTTCACCCATGGCGAGTGGTCCTCTTGAATCGTGTTCTGGCAGGAACATCCTGATTCTACAAGAGAAAACCACTCGCCATCTTCGTTTTCAGGTCGGCCTCATGAATAAGCCGGGTTCATGGAGCCTTGGCAACTTGTCGCCATCATGATGAGCCTGGCACTCGCCAGCTATATCCAGACCCTGACCGGTTTCGCCTTCGGATTGATCGTGATGGGCCTGCTGGCGACCCTCGATGTGCTGCCCATCGAGAGCGCCGCGTTGCTGTGTACCCTGCTGGGCCTGTTCAACAACGGGATGGCCATGCGCGGGCACTGGCGAGAGATCAATCCGCGTCTGGCACGCCGCCTGCTAGTCACCAGCCTGCCAATGTTGCCGGTGGGCTATTTCCTGGCAGTCTGGCTGGGCAGCGAAAGAGCCCCTCTGTTGGGCATGTTGCTGGGCATCGTCATCCTGATCGCCTGTCTCGCCCTGCTGGCTCAACCGGGCCCGCGTGCCACGACATCGCCACGCAGGCACTTTCATACCGCGGGTGTGCTGTCAGGCCTGATGGGAGGATTGTTCGCGGCCAATGGCCCGCCTCTGGTGGTCGTGCTCTATCGTCAGCCGATGACCCTGATCGCCATACGCTGCACGCTGTTCGGTGTCTTCATCGTCACCGGCATCGTGCGCATGGGCCTCAGCATCGCGGCCCCGGGGCGTATCGGCGACACCCTGCCCCAACTGCTGCTCGTGGGTCTGTCGGGCGCCCTCGTCGTGATGCTCTTCACCGAGCTGGCACGCCGCTTCCCGCCGCCCTTGAGTGACAATCGTCTACGCCAGGTCGCCTATGCCATTCTGCTGGTCTCGAGCGTCAATCTGATCATCAAGGGCCTGATCTGATGTCTCAGCCCCCACCAGCCCATGACGCAGCTGATCCAGCGGGCGATGAAGGCTTCATCGAACTCTCGGAGAACACGATTGACGCCATCAAGGCAGCGGGCAGAAAGCTTGATGAGGACGTGCAGGCGGGACGACTCCCGGCGGGCAGCTCGCGCTGGATGATGGCGCCGTCGGGGGAGCGCTTCTGCATTCGTCATTCCGGCCCTGCCCTTGATGAAGAGACGGATGACGCACCTGAGCCAGGCGCTGACATGCATCGCCAGTCACTGATGATTCGTTGCTGGCATCGGCTGCTGGCTCGCGTGAAGCGCGCAGGCATTATGCGAGGCTGACTCATCGACTAGAGCCCTCGATAAAGCCCTCCATACAGCCTGCAACAAAAAAGGGACTGCCCATGGGCAGTCCCTTTCGTTTGCTTCATGGCCTCAAACGCAGTCGATCACTCCACCGTGACACTCTTGGCCAGGTTGCGCGGCTGATCGACGTCGGTGCCCTTGAGCACGGCGACGTGATAGGAGAGCAACTGCAGCGGCACCGCGTAGACGATCGGCGCGAGGAAGCGACACACGCCCGGCACGGTGACTACGTGAACACCTTCACCGGCCTTTAAGCTGACTTCCGGGTCGGCGAACACGAACAGCTGGCCGCCACGGGCGCGAACTTCCTGCAGATTGGACTTCAGCTTCTCCATCAGGTCATCCATCGGCGCGACCGCCACCACCGGCATGTCTTCGTCGATCAGTGCCAGCGGGCCGTGCTTGAGCTCACCGGCCGCGTAGGCTTCGGCGTGGATGTAGGAGATTTCTTTGAGCTTGAGCGCCCCTTCCATGGCGATGGGATACTGGCTGCCACGCCCGAGGAACAGGGTGTGGTGACGATGCATGAACTTCTCGGCCAGCTGCGCGATCTCACCATCCAGCGCCAGGGATTGCTCGATCACGTGCGGCAGGTCCTTGAGGCGCATCAGCAGCTGACGGCTCAGCAGATCATCCGTCTGACCATCGCCCTTGGCCTGACGCAGCGCCAGGGTGGTCAACATCAGGGCCACCAGCTGGGTGGTAAAGGCCTTGGTGGAGGCAACTCCGATTTCCGGCCCAGCGTGAGTCAGCAATGACAGGTCGGATTCACGCACCAGCGAGCTGCCCGCCACGTTGCAGATGGCAAGGCTCGCCAGATAGTGACCAGCCTGCGGGCCTTCACGGTTGAGCTTCTGGATGTCGCGCAGCGCCGCCAGCGTATCGGCGGTCTCGCCGGACTGGGACAGAGTCAGGAACAGCGTCCCCGGTGCCGCGACGCGCTCGCGATAACGGAATTCCGAGGCCACCTCGACCTGCGCCGGAATGCCCGCAACCTCTTCCAGCCAGTAACGCGCCACCATGCCGGCGTGATAGCTGGTACCACAGGCGATGATCTGTACCTGGCGTACATCGGCGAACAGCTGTGTCAGGCGCGCCACATCCACGCCCTGCTTGCCGCCCTCGGCGCCGCTTTCGTTGCCAGCGCTGGCGGCGAGGAAGGAATGACGCGAGACATCGAAGGCCTCCAGACGCACGCCCTGCGGGTCCAGTCGCTCGGCCAGCGTGCGCGACAGTACACGCGGCTGCTCCATGATCTCCTTCATCATGAAGTGGCGATACTCGCCCTTGCCGGCAGCTTCGACGCTATGTTCGTAACGCACCACTTCACGCGTGACCGGTGTCAGCTCATCGCGGTCGCCGGTACGTTCCAGCACCTGGATACCCGCCGGCGTGATGGCGACCATGTCGCCTTCATCGAGATAGATGAAGCGATCGGTCACCGGCAGCAGCGCCAGCGGATCGGAGGCGATGAAGTGCTCATCGATCCCCACGCCGACCACCAGCGGGCTGCCCTGACGGGCGCCGACCAGCAGTTCGGGGTTGCGCTGCTCCATCACCGCCAGCGCGAAGGCGCCATCGAGACGCGCGGTAACCGCATTGACGGCTTCCGGCAGTGCCAGACCGCTGCACAGTTCGCGATCGACCAGGTGCGCGACCACCTCGGTGTCGGTCTCGGAAGTGAAGACATAACCGGCGCCTTCCAGCTCGCCGCGCAGCGCTTCGTGGTTCTCGATGATGCCGTTATGCACGACAGCGACCCGCTCACTGGAGAGATGCGGGTGCGCATTGTGCTGGGCAGGACGCCCGTGGGTCGCCCAGCGGGTGTGCGCCACGCCGATGGCGCCGGACAACGGCGCCTCACGCAGCTCGTCTTCCAGCGCACGCACCTTGCCCACGGCACGCGCACGACGCAGTTCACCGGCAGGGTCGATGACCGCCACGCCGGCGGAGTCATACCCGCGGTATTCGAGGCGATGCAGCCCCTCGATCAGAATCTTGCTGATATCACGCTGAGCCAGACCGGCAACGATGCCACACATGAGAAATTCCTCTACTGCGTGCCACCCTCATGAAGGAGGATGGCACGACTGAATGGATGTCTTTCAGGGAGTGCGTACGCAGATCAGGTACGCGTGCTGAATCTTTCAGCGACGTTCAATGCCTGCTTGAGCCTTGATGGCTGAGCATTGATGCTTGAGCACTGACGTTTGAGCAATGACGCCTGGGCTGTGATGGCAGGCCGCAAGCTCAAGCCTGATTCAGCAGCAGGGTGTCACCGCGACCGACCGCGTAGTACATCAGGCCAGCGGCCTTCATGGCGGCGGGCTCGAACAGGTTGCGGCCATCGACCACCACCGGGAAGCCGAGCTGGGACTTCAGCCACTCGCCGTCCAGGGTGCGGAATTCCTTCCACTCGGTGCACACCACCAGCGCATCGGCACCCTTGACCGCCTGCTGACGGTCCGCGACCAGCACCAGGTCGTCGCGCTCGCCGTAAATACGGCGGCATTCCTTCATGGCTTCCGGGTCATAGGCCTGCACGGTCGCGCCAGCCGCCCACAGCGCTTCCATCAGCGTGCGGCTCGGCGCGTCGCGCATGTCATCGGTGTTGGGCTTGAAGGCCAGACCCCAGACAGCGATGGTCTGGCCCTTGAGGTCGCCATCGAAGGCCCGCGACAGCTTGTCGAACAGCGTGACCTTCTGGCGCTTGTTGACGGACTCCACGGCGGTCAGCAGCTCGGCGTCATAGCCGATCTGGCTGGCAGTACGTGCCAGCGCCTGGACATCCTTCGGGAAGCAGGAGCCACCATAGCCACAACCGGGATAGATGAAGTGGTAGCCGATACGCGGGTCACTGCCGATGCCGCGACGCACTTCCTCGATGTCTGCACCCAGGCGCTCGGCCAGGTTGGAGATCTCGTTCATGAAGCTGATCTTGGTCGCCAGCATGGCGTTGGCGGCGTACTTGGTCAGCTCGGCGGCGCGCACATCCATGAACATCAGCTTTTCATGGTTGCGGTTGTAGGGCGCGTAGCATTCGCGCATGCGCTCACGCACCGCTTCGGAATCGGTGCCGACCACGATGCGCGCGCCACGCGTGAAGTCGTCCAGCGCCGCGCCTTCCTTGAGGAATTCCGGGTTGGAGCAGACATCGAAATCGACGCTTGCACTACGGTCCTTGAGCACGTCCTTGACCCGCGCCTTGACGCGGTCTGCCGTGCCCACCGGCACGGTGGACTTGTCGATGATGACCTTGTAGTCATTCATGTGCTCGCCGATGGTGGTGGCGACGGACAGCACGTACTTGAGGTCGGCGCTGCCGTCTTCATCCGGCGGCGTGCCCACGGCGATGAACTGGAGCATGCCATGCTCGACGGCTTCACGCGCATCGGTGGTGAAGTTCAGGCGACCGGCTTCCACGTTGCGCAGCAACATGCCTTCCAGGCCCGGCTCATAGATGGGAATCTCGCCCTGCTTGAGCCCCTCGATCTTGGCGGAGTCTACATCCATGCACACTACGTCGTGGCCGACGTCGGCCAGGCAGGTACCCGTGACCAGACCGACATAACCGCTTCCAAAAATCGTGATCTTCATTGATGTCATCCTTGCTGGCCTTGTCGCCAGATCGTGTCGTGATACTCAAAGTGAAACGAGGCAATGGCGGCAGAATCTCGTGCACATCTGACGGCTTTTCAGCGGCAATCGAGGCGGACTTCAGGGCATTTCGCCGTAAAGTTCTGTTCCCTCAAGACTCCCTCGAGACTGCCTAGAATCTCTCTCAAGAGATGTCTTCGCAGGCGGAATTTCCCGCCTTCATTGGCCGAAAAAGAAATGCCGACAATGTCCTGTGCAAGAGGATTCACCCCCATTGAACAGCGATATTTCGTGACAGCGGCGCGAAGTTACCCAACCCACGGGCCAGAAGGCTCGCAGGTGAATGCAGGTAGACTGCAGGTAGCTCGCAGGGAAAAGACGCGCCGCTTGAGTCAGTGACGGGCAATCATCGCTGCCCAAAGTGTGGCTCTGTTATAAAGCAACTTCGTGAAAAGTCATCCTGTCGGGCGCAATATGATCCGAAACATGACCCTATATAACTTGTGACTTATCTTTCTGATCCTGCCTGTCGCAACTTCCCTGATATGCCGCTTGATCAATTGACTACCCGGGCGGCAATGGCCATCTCATGGATGGCCATGCCTTCGCGCTAGAGTCGTCATCAAATCAGAACCGTCAGTCAATGAGAGCCATCAGCGGCGCGGCAGCCATCAGCGAAAGTAATGCTTCGCGAAGGTCGCCAGGTGGCCATGCTTCATGGCGACCGGCGCCTTGCGCAGGAAAAAGGCCAATGACAACGGCGAGAAACGACTGCCGGTGGCGCGGGCAAACATGCGCCCCTTGGTGCGCGCCTTGGCCGGCGTGCTGTAGAAGTCGCTGCCGGAGGTGACCCCCGCATGGGCGACGATGCCCAGATTGGCTCGCATCAGACGCGCGCCCTGACGACGCGCATCGCTCAGCACGATGAACTCCTCGCCGGAGGGCTGATCAGTGCCCAGGCCGAACTGCTCATCGAAGCGTGCATGGAACTGGCAGAGATCCAGCGCCATGTCGACCGAGCGCACGCGCGCCAGTGACATCAGGCTGTGGGCCTTGAAGGACACCGGCGGCGCGGGCCGATCCGGGTCCCGCTCATGCAGCGGGAAGGCCTTGACGTGGGGGAAGCTGATCGCGGCCGCTTCGGTGCAGGTGAAGGCTTCCATCACCAGCGCGACAGCCTGGGGATGCAGCTCGATGTCGTCATCCAGCACATAGGCGTAGCGCGTGGCACAGGCGGCCAGCGCCGTGTTGCGACTCTTCGACAGTCCCCGCCCGTCGATCGCCAGGTACTCGAAACGGCTATCGAAATTGGCCAGCGCGTACTCGCGGTATTGCTCGCGGCTTGCAGGGTCTGACAGCTGATGCACGATCAAGAAGCGCGCCCCGGGCAGCGCATCATGACGCGGCACGCTGTAGAGGCCGTCATCCAGGGTCGAGATCAGGAAGGTCAGCTCCGGCACCTGGCGACGCGCGCTGTCATCCACCTGGCGTGCCCCGACCAGCACGCGCGGGCGCGAATCGAGGGTCGGCTGCGCGCTTGCATCGGCGTGGCGGGGAGCCGCCGTGGATTCGGTGGAAGGTGTCGCGGACGCCGCGACATCCTGTTCAACGATGTTTTGCATAACCGTTCACCGCGTAATGGACAAAGTTGCGACTGGCGCTGACCACATCCATCCCCAGCACCTCACGATACAGACGCCACTGATAGGCGGCGGCCTTGAACTTGTTGGACGACACGCTGCTCTCGCGACGCGTATAGCGCGCCAGCGGTTCCGGCATGCCCTGCGCCGGGCCCAGCTGACCGATGATGATCAGCCACAGCGCCAGGTCCTGACGCTTGCGGATCGTCGGCATGTAGAAGCGCCCATAACGACCGGCGTCATAGATGGCGGTCAGGCAGCCGATGGAGTTGGAGCGCAGCATGTCGTCACGCGTCAGCCGCTCGGGCGGCGCGAAGTACGAGACGTGCTCGCCCTGCTCATCGACCATCTCGTAGCCGGTGTAGGAAAGCCCGGCGCCGGTGTCCTGCATGAAGGCGATCTGGCGTTCGATCTTCTCGGGCAGCCAGGCATCGTCGGCATCCAGAAAGGCGATGTAGCGGCCCTTGGCCTCGGCGATGGCACGGTTGCGTGCCCGGCCCGGGCCACCGTTGGTGTCGGTTTCCAGCACGCGGATCTCGACGCCAGCGGAGTCCAGCGCCGCGAAGTCGTCACGCAGACGACTGGCGGCACCATCCGGCGAGGCATCGTCGCTGATCAGGATCTCGCGTACCGGCTCGCTCTGGGCCAGTACCGAGTCGACGGCGGCGTGCAGGCGGCGGTCATAGCCGTAGTTGGGCATGATGACGGAGACATCAGCCATGGGCCTTCTCCTCAAGCAGCTGTCGCTGAATGCGACGCGAGTGTGTGTCTGGGCGCGTGTCGGCGGATGAGTCCTGACGCGCCTGCTCGGTAGTCGCCGCATCGCCGGGCGTCGGCGGCGCGAGACGCGAGATCAGACGCTGATATTGCGGCAACACCGCGTGCGCGCTGTAGCGATCAAAGCTCTGCCAGGCACCGCTTGAGAGACGCAGCAGAAGCTCGTCATCGAACTCGAGGCGCGCCAGCTCGTGGGCCAGCTCGGCGATGATGGCGGCATCCTCACTGCCATCCGGCTCCGCGCTGAGCATCCCGTCGCGGCCATGCTCGATCAGCGCCAGCGGACCGGAACGCACCGGACGCGACAGGCACGGCAGCCCCTCACGCTTGGCCTCGATCACGTTCATCGGCAGGCATTCGCGCTCCGAGGTCAGCAGCAACAGGCGTGCACGCCGCAGCTCGTGGGAGACGTCCCTGAGCGCGCCGGTGAACAGCACCTGAGTGCCGGCAGGCACCGTGCTGTCGTTGGCGCCCTGGAAGACGCGCAGTCCCAGCTCGTTGCATAGCGCCAGCAGGCGTTCACGCTCCGGGCCGTCACCGACCACCACCAGGCGGCCGCGACGATAGCCGGAATCCGCGAAGGCACGAATCGCCAGATCGAGGCGCTTGATCGGCGCCAGACGCCCGACCATCACCACATCGACCTGATGCTCACAGCCGCTGCGTGCCTCGTCCGCCTGCTGGTCATCCAGATAATTGGGAATCACCGTCGGCGTGAGGCCGCGGCGACGCCAGCATTCGGCATCGACCTCATTGAGTACCTGCAGCACATCGAGGTGGCGATAGGCCAGCTGCTTGACAATGCGCTTGGCACGGCGGTCGTGGTGATAGGCGCTGTGCTCCTGGGCGATGATGCGCGTGCGCGGACGCGGGCGCCCCTCGCCATCGACGCCACCGGTGCCGCGTGCCGCCAGCTGCGCCGCCAGATGGAAGGCGAAGTAGCCACTGACCATCACCTCGATCCGCTCCTCCAGCATCAGGCGACGCAGATGCGTCACCCAATGGCGGAAGTTCTGGCGCGTGCCGGTGGCGGGCAGCCCGAGGGTGCGATATTCGACACCCTCCAGACGCCCCCAGTAGGGCTCGCCTTCGCGCACCGAGACCAGCGTGACCCGGTGGCTGGCGCTCAGATCCCGCGCCAGACCATGCATCACCTTCTCGACGCCACCACAGGCACTGATGTCCTGAATCAACAGAGCGACATGTGCCATATCAGGCTCCTCGCACGACAGGCTCGCTGTCGTGAGCGGCAGTCGCGCTGTTGTCGCCGGCAGGCGCATCCGCGGCCATGGTATCGGCCGCTCCGGCATCGGCCGGCGCAGAATTGACTGGCGCAGCAGTGGTGGCAGTGGCCACCGGTGCCGGGAAGGCAGCGTCATTGAGCTTCAATTCACGCTGGCCCCAGACGCCGGCACGTCCCGGTGCACGACGCAGGAAGTCGCGCGTGATATCGGCGGTGATCGCCAGCTTCTCGGCGATGACCTTCTCGGCCAGCGCCGGGAAGGCCTTGTCGGCGACCAGCTGTTCGATATCGGCCACGATGCGCGCCGGGTCGAAGTTCTCGATGTCCTGCACGCTGTCGCCGAGACCGAAGTCACGCATGATGCCCGGCGCCTTGGGGCCGCAGTAGGACAGCGCGTAGACCGGCGTGCCGGACATCAGCGCGAAGATGACCGAGTGGAAGCGGGTGCCGACCAGGAACTGGGCATCGCGGTAGAGATCGACCAGCGCATCCGGGCTCGGGTCGCCCTGCACCAGCTCGATACGCGTGGCGAGGTCTTCGCCGCCTTGTGCCGCGGCCAGTGCCTTCTGCAGGTGGTCGAACACCAGCTGGGAGATGCGCTGGTCATTCTCGATATCGGTCGGGCCCAGCACGTGCGGCACCACCAGCAGGCGTTCGATGCCCAGACGCTCGCGGGATTCCAGCAGTGAGCGCGACAGCACCTCGACACGCTCGGCGAAGGCTTGCTGATCCAGCCCCCACCAGTCGCGCAGGGTGATCACGGCGTACGGCGAGGCCACGCCATTCGGCGCCTTGACCGCGGCATGCTCGTCGCTGCCACGCGGGGCCATGGCGAAGGCCATGTCGGTACCCAGCAGGGCGTGCGGCAGTTTCGGGTCGGCCTTCTGGGTCATGGCGTGGGTGATTTCCTCACGCGAGACCACCAGGCAATCGCTCAGGGTGCGCAGGAAGAAGCGCTCCTGGGCCGGGGTCTTGAACGGGCCGAAGGAGTGACCCAGCAGCAAGACGCGCTTGCCGGCCATGCGGGCCAGCATCACCGGCGCCAGATAGCCGATCAGCGCCAGCCATGAGGACAGCGTCTTCTTGAAGCTGCCGTTGTGGAAGATATGACCGCCCTTGACGACCACCAGGTCCGCGGCGTCGATGATGTCGTTGCCACTCTTGCCCTGCTTGCCGAACATCATCTTGGCGCCCAGGCCAAGCAGCGAGGTCACGAAACGCAGCTTGTCACGCATCGGCGGCATCAGCGGCTGGCCGACGGTGACGCGTTCACGGTAGCGGCGACGAATATGGCGGAACGGGCCGCGCTCGGTGGCGAACACCTGATCATCGATGGGCAGGATGTCGATGCGGTGGCCTTCGGCCTTGGCCACGCCGGCGCCGGAGACATCGCTGCGGCCCTGTTCGGCATCGATCAGCTGATCGAGGAAGTCGATGGTGCCCATCAGGATGGCGGAGTCGCCCTTGTTGTCGTCATGCCATCCGTGCGTCATGCATATCTTGGCCATGCTGTTCGTCCTTCTGTCCGTAATGTCGCGATTCGAACGCGCGATGCCTGAGGGCTGTGTCTGCATGCCCGGCATCGCCGTCATGTCATCAACCGGAAGGCATAGATGCTGACCTTCCGATTCCTGCTGCGCTCGTGAAGCCCGGTCAGGCTCAGGCACTCGCCGCAGCGTTGTCTTCGTGTGCCTTGCCGCCGCGGGAAAGTGATGGCTGGAAGAGGATCGCCATCGCCAGCATCACCACTTCGGCGGCGACCGGCACACACAGGAAGAGGCTGTAGAGATCGACGCCCAGAAGGCTGCCGGTGTCGCCGGACGCGTTGCCCAGCGAATGGTTGAGCGCCGCGATCGCAAGGCCCCCGCCGACCACCAGGGTGGCGCCGGTGCTCTGGCACAGCAGGCGCTTGCCGTTGAGGCGCAGCGCGGCCAGACGCGTGAAGGCGCAGGTGACGAAGGCGTGCACCAGATAGACCAGCGCGAAGGCGCGCAGCGTCAGGGTCAGGCGCGGGTAGGCACCGCTCAGGAAATGTTCCGCCAGCCACGGCGCGATCAGCGCCAGCCCTCCCGCCACCGGCAGCGCGAAGCCACTGGCGATGACCAGGTACTCCTTGAGGCGCGCATCGCCGTGGGTGAGCTTGGGCAGGTAGTAGCGATACAGGCTGGTGGGGAAGACATAGAGCGCGAACACGATGGAGGTCACCACCGAGACACTGGCCACCTGAGCGGGCGCAAACGCCAGCCCGGCCAGAATCACCCACGCCTGCAGGTAGGCGAACGACATCAGGTTGTTGTAGAGAAAGCCGCGACCGCGCGCGAAATCGGCCTTGCTCGGCAGGCGACGCTGGCCCGCGCCCTCTTGACCCACGCCCTCATCGCCCGCCGCCGCGTCGGCCTCGGCCCGGGCATCCGCTAGCGCATCACGCGACAGCCACATGCCCAGCGCCATCACGATGACCAGCGCGATGGCGCTGACCATCACGAAGGTCGGCACCGGCGCCAGGCCGAACATGCCGGCGGGGGTGGTCATGTCAGCGCTGAACTCGGCGCCGGTCACAAGCTCGACGCCCTGATGATAGAGCGCCGGCCCCGCGGCGCAGGCGACCGCGATCGCCACCGCCAGCGAGATCATCACCGTCATCAGGTTGACGCGACCCAAACGCTCCTGGCGCTGCAGGCGCGAGTTGATCATCTGCAGGCCGACCTGCTCCGCCGCGGCGCGCAGCGCACAGAAGGCGAAGATGAAGGCCGACAGGCCCAGCAGCGGCGCGATGCCGACGGCGAAGCCGATCGCCAGCAAGGCATACAGCGAGATGCCGACGCCCATCCAGCGGCGCAGTGCCGGCGCGCTGGCGCCGTCGCGGGTGACCAGCAACACCTCGTTGCCGCCCATGCGCGCCAGTACGCCCAGCAGTACCGCGTAGTTGAGGGCCAGCGCGTATTCACCGAAGGCCTCCGGCGCCACGGCTCGCGCCAGCAGCAGGCCCGCGGCGGAGGACAGGCCGCGCGCCATCAGATTGAACAGCGAGAAGATCAGCGCTTCGCTCATGACTGGCCTCCGTTGCCGACGACCAGGGCTTCATCGCTGAGGAAATAGAACTCGTAGTTGTTCAAGAAATCGTGGTCCTGATTGCCGGCCGCCACCTTCAGCGACATGAAGAACAGCGCCATCATCAGCACGCCGCTGATCAGGCTGGGCAACAGCTTGTCGCGGAAGTGCTCGATCACGTCACAGATGACGAAGATGGCGAACGGCAGGAAATAATAGCTGGCACGTGCCACATGCTCACCGTAGGTGATGAACAGGGTGTAGAGCGCCACGCCGATGAACATCAGGTTGAAGGCCCAGGGGTCCAGTGACAGGCGGAAATGCTTCCACAGCACCAGGGTGCCCAGGCAGATCAACAGGTAGATGACGTAGAGCTTCTCGCCACCGCCGGAGAAATCCTCGAAATAATGCGCATAGAGGCCCAGCGCGCTGAGAATGCTCTTGGCCAGTGGCCCGGCCACGAAACACAGTGGCAGCAGCCCCAGGTAGAGCCAGAACGGGTAGGCACGACGCAGCAGCGGATAGATCACCAGCAGGGGTAGATACAGTGCCAGGGTGTAGTGGAAGCTGGTGCCGACAAGCATCAGCACCAGCGCGGGCAGCCGCATGCCGCGCTCCAGACACGCCATCGCCAGCATGAACAGCGCAATCGCCACGTGCTGCTTCACGAACCCGAAGGCCGACAGATAGATCAGCGGCAGGCAGACGAAGAACAGCAGGCACCAGGCCAGATTGCGACGGCTCATCACCAGTGCCGAGACGAAGCACGACACGTAGAGGATGGCGGTGATGATGAAGAACAGCTGCGGCTCGCCCCAGGCCCGCGCCATGCGCGCTAGGGCAGCAGGTGCGGGCTCGAGAAAGCTCAGGTCGACCTGCCAGGTGGCCATCTGGCGGTACGAGAAGTAGTCGTACCCTGCGTCGTAACGCAATGCCATGAACGCCAGACACAGCCCACCGACCAACCAGGCACCCACCATGCGGGTGCGCTCGTTGGCGGCCAGCGGCAGGATTGCCACCAGCAGGGCCATGAAGCCGACGTAATAGCCACTGACGGTCAGCATGCTCAGCGTGCCCCGAAGCCGGTCAGCATGGTCTTGATGGTACGGCCGACGATCAGCAGATCGAGCCATACGGAGAAGCGCTTGATGTAGTAGAAGTCGTGCTCGAGCTTCTCGCGGGTCTCGTCGGCGTCAGAGGCATAGCCCTGAGTGACCTGTGCCCAGCCGGTGATGCCCGGACGGACCACGTGACGGTAGTTGTAGAACGGAATCTGTTCGGCGAATTCATTCACGAACTTGACCTGCTCCGGACGCGGGCCGATCAGGCTCATCTCGCCCTTGAGCACGTTGATGAACTGCGGCAGCTCATCGATGCGGGTCTTGCGGATCACGCGACCGATGCGGGTCACGCGCATGTCATTGGCCTGGGCGAACTGGGCGCCGGTCTTCTCGCTGTCGTGGCACATGCTGCGGAACTTGAACATGCGATACGGACGACCACCCTGGCCGACACGTTCCTGGACGAAGAACACGCCACCCGGCGAATCGAGGCGGATCAGCACGGCGGTCACCAGGCAGATCGGCAGCACGAACGGCGCCACGGCGAGCACGGCCAGCATGTCGAACAGACGCTTGAACAGCTCATATTCACTGTTGGGGGCCAGCTGACCGAAGCTGTTCTCACGCACCTGATCGAGCTCGACACGACCGGTCAGCGACTCGCGGACTTCGCTGGCGTCATAGACCGGGATGCGATGCAGCACGCAGTTGGCCAGGAAACGCTGCCATTCTGCCGGCATCTCGGCTTCCAGGTCGGCGACCACGCCGTTGTAGCGATCTTCGCCGAGATCCGGCGCGCGCATCAGATTCCAGCGTGCCCCACGGGTGGTGAACAGGCTGCGGTAGTCACCGAAGGGCACCACGGCCAGCTTGCGGATGCGGGTGCGCTGCTCGGCCCAGAAGCCGATGGAGCAGATCAGCATTGCCGCCAGCCAGGAGCTGCCGAGCACGAGGCGGCTGAAGCGCAGATCCAGCGCGATCAGCACGCTCATCGCCAGCAAATAGCTGATGGTGATGGCCGGCAGCACGTAGGCGAAGGCCTTGGCGCCGGGGTAGCGCGACATGTGACGAATCGCCTGCAATGCGAGCAGGAAGCCGCCGCTGGCGGCGATGACACTGTGCATGCGCATCTCGCTGACCCACGGGCGCAGGCCATTGATCAGCAGCAGCGGGACACCCACTGCCAGAATCAGACCGACGATGGCCTGACACAGCGAGTTGAACATCAGTCGCTCGTACATGCGGGAGTGGCGCTGACGCCCTTCCAGCCCGGAGCTTGCATGGTTCGTCGTGGTATTCATATGCCGTTACCCCCTTGGCTTGCGTTCGTGTTGTGGTTCCGTTCATCACGCTCGGAGCCGCTGGTGCCGTCGCTCGACGGCGTGCTACCCGATGCTTCACCCGTACTGCCTCGGCTCTCGCCTCGACTGCCGATCCCCACTGCCAACGAGGCACGCAGTCTCAGACATCGGGTTCGCGGGCTCTAATGCAAGTGGCCACTAACCCTTGGCGCCACCCTGGTACTGATAATCGTGATAGCTGTAGCCGTAGCTGTAGGTCGTGGTGGCCTTGCGCTCGACGGCATTGAGAATCGCGCCATCGACGTGCACGCCACTGGAGGCGAAGCGCTCCAGCGCCGCTTCGATTTCCTTGGGCGAGTTATGCATGAAGCGCGTCACCATCACGCTGACACCGCACTGCTTGCCGACGATGGCGGCATCGGTGACGGCCAGGATCGGCGGCGTATCGACGATGACCATGTCGAAGTTGGCGCTGGCCCACGTCAGCAGGTCGCTGAAGCGTGACTGCAGCAGCAGCTCCGACGGATTGGAGGGCGAGGTGCCGCGCGCCACGTAGCACAGGTTGCTCGGCGCGCCATTGGCGGCCACCCCTTCACCAAGCGCCGCAGCGGTGGACTCGGACATCGCCAGACTCGGATCAGTGATGCCACGCACGATGCTGTCGCGGTCGGCCTTGCCGAGCAGGAAGTCGCTCAGGCCCGGCGCGGCGTCGCTGTGCTGGACACCCGCCATGCTCTGGTGGACATGGCCACGGCGCATGTCGGCATCGATGACCAGCGCCCGATTGCCGGCCTGGGCGCAGACGGCGGCCAGGTTGGCGGACACGAAGCTCTTGCCGATGCCTGGGCTCGGGCCACAGATCATCAGGCGATTATCGGGGGCTTCCATCATCGCGAAGTGCAGGCTGGTACGCAGACCACGCAGGCCCTCGATGGAGAGATCCGCCGGGTTGCGGATCGCCAGCAGCCCCGGCGCGACGTTGTCATTGGCCGCTGCGGCGACACCACGCCCGGTGAAGCGCTTGAAGCCACGCGCCAGACGACGGTTGAGGCGTGCCTGCTCTTCGGAGAGCGGCAGGGTCGCGTGGACATTGAGGCCCAGGTCAGAAAGCTCCGACGGCGTCTCGATACCGCGATGCAGCATGGAGCGCAGCAGCACGAAGACCACCCCGAGCATGCCGCCCAGCAGGGTCGCGATCACCACGATCATCGCCTTGCGCGGGCTGATCGGATGCGGCTGTGCAACGGCCTCGTCCAGAATGCGGATATTGCCGATGGTGCTGGCCTGGGCGATGTTCATTTCCTGGGTCTTGTTGAGCAGTTGCACGTAGATCTGCTGATTGACCTCGACTTCACGCTCCAGACGCAGGATTTCCTGCTGGGTTTCCGGCAGATCACCGACCTGCTTCTCCAGCTCCTTGCGAGTCCGCTGCAGGTCCGCACGCTTCTTGCGCAGCGCCACGTAGTTGGGGTGACTGGGGTTGAACTTGCCGGACAGCTCCGCTTCTTCCAGCTGGGTCTCGTTGATCTGATTGTCGATATTGACCAGCTGCTCGAGCACCGACTTGGTCTCGAGATCCAGATTCACGCTATCGCTCTTGCCGCGATAGGCATTGAGACGGTTCTCGGCCACTTCGAGGCGCTCACGCACCGTCGGCACCTGCTTCTTGAGAAACTCGAGCGACTTCTCGGCTTCGGCGGACTGACGCTCGATGTTCTGCTGCTGGTAGGTATCGGTGATGCGCTGCAGGGTCTGCTGGGTGCGCAGCAGGTCTTCGCCGACCAGCGCCAGGCCCAGCACCCCGGTTTCCTTGCCCATCTCGGCCACCGCGAAGCGTGAACGCAGCGCGTTGGTCGCTTCCAGAGTCGACTGATGCATCAGCGTGAATTCAGCGCCCCTGGCCGCGTCCAGTGCGCTGACCTTGAGCGTCACCTCGCCCAGCGGGCCATCGAAGCGCGAGGCTTCGCCGACCACACCGGTGCCCAGCGCATCGCCGTCGTACTGCAATTCGTACTCACCCCCCTCTCCCAGCGACACCAGCGTCAGCGGCACATTGTCCCAGGCCGCCGGCACTTCCAGGCTGGCCACGTCGATCGACTCGCCGGCCCAGACCATGCTGGAACCGGCAAGCCAGCTCGGACGCGCAAATTCGTGGGTGCGCAGGAAGGTGCCGATCAGCGGGTACTGATACGGCTTGACCACCAGATCCAGCTGCTCCTTCTTGACCGTCTCGCCCAGCACCAGGCGTGAGGTGATGATCTGGATCTCGGACTCGGACGGCGGTGCCTCGCCACGCAGCAGGCTGGAGACATCACGCAGCGGGTTCATGTTGCCGCCGCCCTCCTCGACCTGCACCAGCGCATCGGCCTTGTAGATCGGAGTGGCCAGCAGCGCGTAGAGCACCGCCAGCACGGTGAAGGTGCCGGTGATCAGCGCCAGCGTCAGACGGCTGTCATACAGCTGGCCCAGCATGCGGCCGAGATCAAGACTGGTGCGCGCGGGCACGCTTGACGACTCGCTGGCCGAGGCCTGACGCGTGGTGTGGGAATTGCGGTTCGACATCGTTGGGTCACTCTCCTGGTGTCCTGCCCGGCCACGGCGGTGCCGGGCAGGGACGCCTTGACGACCCCTCGCCTTACTGCCCGAGGGTATCGAGGTTGTCCTGGATTTCGGTGCTGTAGTAGATGGAACTCACCGTCGGCAGCAGCTGGGTAATCACACGGTTCCAGCGCGAGACCGGTGCGGCGGTGACATAGACGACGTCCTGCGGCTTGAGGCCGAAGTCCGCGCCCAGAATCAGCGCCGTGGAATTGCGCGCATCCAGCTGATAGACGGTGGCCAGCTTCTCGGGGTCTTCACGATCACGACGGATGACGAAGATGCCCGACGCATCGGCGGAGTTTTCCTTGATGCCGCCGGCACGCGCGATGGCATCGGTCAGCGAGATCGGGCTTCTGCCCAGCGGCAGGCTGATGGACTTGTCCACCTCGCCCATCACGAACACCTTCTGGGTACCGACATCCGGCACGTAGAGGGTGTCGCCATCCTTGAGCAGGCGGTCATTGCCCGCCTCATCGTTGGCGCCATTGCGCTCGGCCAGCAGCTCGTAGAGGGAGATGGTGGTCTCTTCGCCATTGCGCTTGAGCACCACGTTGTGCCAATCGGCGTCTTCGGACAGACCGCCCGCCGCCGCGATAGCGTCCAGCAGGCTCAGCGGCACATCGCTGATCGGTTGCACACCGGGAGACTGCACCTCGCCGGTGATCCGCACCTTCTGGCTGCGGAAGGCGGCGACCTTGACGTCGATCTGCGGCGCATTCAGGTAGGGCTGCAGCTTCTCGCCGAGATCACGGCGAATCTGGTCCAGCGTCATGCCACTGACCTTGACGCGACCGACATAGGGATAGAACAGCGTGCCATCGGCGTGCACGAGGTTGCCGGCTTCCTGCGCACTGCGCTCGGAACCCGTCGGCAAGGTCAGCTCGGGATGGTCATAGACGATGATGGTCAGGATGTCGCCGGGGCCGACACGGTACTGATAGTCCGGTGCCAGACTGGCGCGCGTGCTGCTGTTGAGCTCCTGGGCCAGCGCCTTTTCAAGCTCACGACGCTGCCTGTCATCGCCACTGGACTGGCGTGATTCGGCGTCTGCGCGCGCCTGGGCCTTGATCAGGCCAAAGGTGATCGGTTCAACATCGACGATGTCGTCCACCGGCGCAGCGCTGGTGTCGTAGTCGATGTTGCCACCGGGGGCGAAGACGCACCCGGCGAGCCCGGTGAGGGCGCCGATGCTCAAGCTGGCGCCCAGAAGTCGTGCTATCAGTGCATTTTTCATCTGAAGTCCGTTGAGTCGACAGGCCCGATGACCCGGCACCCCAGTGCCATGATCATCGCGCCTTCCCCCGCCGCACATGGCCGCCGGGATGGATTCGATAACGTCTTCAGTTCCTGCTGCGTCATGCGTGTCGCCGGCCTTGCCTGGCTGTCACGCGGCTGCCGAGGGTGGGCCCTCGTGCATTTAGGTACCGGACCCTGGCGGTCTCGGTGTCTTGCGTCTGGCGTCTTGGGACCGGCCGCTGCGACTTCATTTACGCTGCGCCAGTGTGATCCGCAACGCTTACAGCGATATTTCCGCCATATGAATCATGCACATGGCTTGTCATATCCCGCCGTCATCCCCAGTCAGAATGTAGGCGCATCGTTCAAGATGTACGAAACACGACCCTGAACCGCAACCGACGATGCTCAGACGGTAGGTGCATTCAATGTGCTTTCCACCTGCGGCTCTGACACCACTCTCTGCATGGCGACCTTCATGCCACTCTTGCTGTCATTTGGGCAATATCTTCACTTTCCACCTGCGGCTCTGACACCACTCTCTGCATGGCGACCTTCATGCCACTCTTGCTGTCATTTGGGCAATATCTTCAGCGCCATTGCAGAGCAAACTTTCTGTAGTTTTTTACCGAAATGCGGCACACCTCTTTCGACTACAGCCCACGACCCATGGAGCTGCCAGAGGATATGCTAATGAATCAGTAATACCAATGCTGTGGCATCGCCGTGCATTGGATCACGCCATTCGTGGCGTTTTTGGCAAGGTGACCAAACCCTGTCTGCCGTGCATTTTACCTGATACACACCTCCCGCCAATCAGCGCTCTGTTACAAAAATCCAATAAAAACATTGGTTTGTAGCGACGAAAGTACGCTCGATGTCGCCACTTCCACGAAAGACACGTTGCCGATGACAGACACCCCAAGCCCCATTTCGTCGGCAATGCGACACACTCAAGCACAGGATTCCAGTCGCCACGCGGACCCCGTCTGGCGTAGCGCCCGGTGGAACATCGACAGCCACGTCGCCAATCATCCACACCCCAATTACTCTTTTTTACATAAATAATCCTCAAGCGATCAACGCGAATAATACGCAAGGCTTCACGCTAGACAGTTCACATATTCTCGTTAACATGAGCCTCGCTTTGCCACGACTCATCGGCTTTGTGTCTGTGTGGAGAAGGACTTCCTGCATCAACCGCTCAGCGGCTGACACCTGACAGGACTGTCAGGCGCAGACAGCAAGGCGCAACGATGAATTTCGGCAAGCGCATGACCAGGGAATACGGTCATGACAGGAACACCTCAGGACGAGGTCGCGCCACGGAGGATGCCAAGGATGGTGTCAGGGACGGCGCTCTTCTCCTATATCGATATCTTCAGCAGCAGGTTGGATGATCGCCAGCATCTGCTGGCAGCCTCGACACCGATGCCTCAGTCCTTGAGTCATCATGTCGTGGTCTGACATCCCTCCCTGGTCGGCTGACCGCCGACAATGCTCATCAAGGAGAGTTATCTATGCGCAAGACACATCTCGGAGCCATCATCGGCCTGACAGGTGCCCTGCTTCTCGCTGGCAATGCCATCGCGGAAGAAGAAGCGCCTCAGGGTGCGACCGGCACCATCGGTACGACCGGTACGACCGGGACTACCGGTACGACTGGTACGACTGGTACCACCGGCACGACTGGGACGACCGGCACGACTGGTACGACCGGCACGACCGGGACCACCGGCACGACTGGCACTACCGGCACTGTGCCGACAGGTAGCGCAGCCGGCACCGGCACTGCCAGCCAGAATGCCACCGGCAGCGTGACGCCGAGCGCCAGCAGCGGCAGCGTCGCTGCAGGTGCGGCCACCGGCACCGTCGGCGGCGGCACCGGCACGACCGGTACCACCGGGACAACCGGCACCACTGGTTCAACCGGGACTCGCTGATGAAGACGGCACGTGCGACGCAACGCTTCACGTTCTCAAGCCCTGCGCGGGGCACGGTGGCTACCTCGGTGGTCTCCCGTGCTCTGCGCAGCAGGTCGTTGGCGGCATTCGGCACCCTCGCGTGTCTGGTGTCGCTTTCCGGCTGCGCCCAGATCGTCTCGAGTTCGCTCGGTGACGTGATGGGCAAGGACAAGTTTGACGCCACACGTGCCAGCGAGCTGCCCTATGCCTCTCTCAAGCTGAAGCATGCCAACAGCACCGCGCTGGTGGTTCTGGCGACGCTGGAAGGCAATGGGCGCATCGCGCGTTTCGAGAGTCGCGACCGCGGCATCCTCGAATTGCGCGATGGCGTCCTGTCCGCCACTTCAGGCTTTGCGCGTGATGTGGCAGACAGGCGTGAGCAAAGTACTACCGGGCGCGCTCTGGCGCGTCCGGCCTGGTTGATGGCCAGTGGCACTACCTATCAGGTCAGTGTCAGTGCGCTGTCCCCCTACCCGCGTCGGCTGGAGCGTCAGGATGCCGCCTACACCGGCAGCCAGCGCCGGGACGACGTCGCCGTGATGCAGGTACACGAGGCCACGGCGCGACTCGAATGCGAGACCGCCGCCCCCTATTCGCTGCCGCTGGCAGAACTACCGCTGCAGCACTGCCGCGAGATTCTGAGCTGGGACGACGGCAGCACCACGCGCAATGACCTGTGGCGCGACGAGAATCGCGTCTGGGCGGCCGACATGACGGCCTGGCCCGATGGCCCGCAGTTCGGTTGGGAGGTCGCCAAGGCATGGTGATCCCCGTCTTCTCATCACTGGCCCGTCTGAACAGCGCCGCCCGCCTGCTGCCACTGGGACTGAGCGCAATGCTGGCCGCGCCCCTGTCGAGCGCCGCTGACACCCCACTGCCGTTCAGCGCCGCGAGCACGCCGCTGGCCAGTCAATTGCTGCAGGCGCAATGGGATGGCCTGGCGCCGTCAAAAGCGCTGGATTGGCGCTACAGCTTCGTCAGCACGCCGCTGATTCGCCAGCAGATGGCCGCGCGGGCCAACCGCGTCAGCGCCGAGCTCGAACTGATCGCGGCGCGCTACGCCGTCGGCGCGAAGGACGCTAGCCCTCAGGCGCGTTACGCCGAGGCATTGCAGGCCTGGCAGGCCTATGTCGAGCAGGGCCGCGCGCCGGACACTGACGCCGTGGTGGCACGCCTGCCGGGTCAGCTCGACCCGCGCCGCGACATGCGCGATGGCCCGCAGGCGATTCGCATCGCCCCGGGCATGGTGGTCGGAGCCTGCCAGGCGCCGCGCAGCGTGGTGATTCTGGACGCCACCGGCGTTCACGAACGCAAGTGGACACCGAATCTCAGTCTGGACGCGCTGATCGACGAGCGCGCCGCTGCCGGCGGTATCGGGCCAGCCGTCGAGGTCAGCCTGGTGACGCCGCAGGGCCAGGTGCTGACCCGCCCGGTGGCGAGCTGGAATCGTCTGACCAGCGGCGATGCCGACCTGCCCGTTGCCCCCGGCGCCAGCGTGGTGATCAGCACGCCGGGCATCGATACCTCGCAGCAGTGGGTGAACGAGGCGCTACCGGCCTGGCTTGCCAGCCGCCTGCCGGGCCATGCCTGCCAGAGCTGGCAGCTGGACGCCGCGAAGCTGCCGACGCCCCCGCGCTAGCCGGCGAGGCTGCCCCGGCGCAGCACACTGCGCCTGACCCGCGAACCCAATCCCCTATTCACGTACGTGAGCCCCTGGCTTGCGTGCATGCGAGACGCCCATGTCGAGTCCTTTTCGCCCTGCCAATCACGTTACGCACTCAAGCCCCGAGCAGCGCCCTGCCCTGGCACGCAATGGCTGGCTGGCACTCGGCATGGCGGGCGGATTGCTGGGCGCGCAGATCGCCCATGCGGCGACCGGCGAATCCCAGAGTGACTTCGGTGGCGTGGGCCTGATGCAGACGCCCACGGCGCGTTTTGCGCCCCAGGGCGAATTGAGCTTCACCTACAGCCGCACCCAGCCCTACAAGCGCTTCAGCGTCAACGCGGCGCCCTTCGACTGGATGGAACTGGGCTTTCGCTATGTCTCGGTGGAAACCGTCAGCTATGGCGCGGCCGCCCCGGACCGCGACTACCTGGATAAATCCTTCGACACCAAGTTCCGCCTCCTGCAGGAAGGCCGCTATCAGCCCGAAGTCGCGGTGGGCCTGCGAGATCTCGGCGGTACGGGCCTGTTCAGCTCCGAGTATCTGGTCGCCAGCAAGCGCTACGGCGACCTCGACTTCAGCCTGGGCCTCGGCTGGGGTTATCTGGGCACGCGTGGCGACTTCAGCAATCCGCTGGCAGTGGTGAGAAGCAGCCTCGAGACGCGCAGCGACTCGACCAGCGATGACGGCGGCGACTTCCAGCTCGGCAGCATGTTCAGCGGCAGCCCGGCCGTCTTCGGCGGCATCGAATACCAGACGCCCTGGGACCCGCTGACCCTGATGCTGGAATACGAAGGCAACGACTACTCCGACGAGCCACTGACGGTGGAGATCGAGCAGGACTCGCCGGTCAATCTGGGCGCGACCGTCAAGGTCAATGACAACCTGTCGCTGCATGGCGGCTGGGAGCGAGGCAACACCGCCATGCTCGGGCTGTCGCTGTCGACCAATCTGGCCGGGCTCGCCCAGGCCAAGGACGACGGCACGCCGGAAGCGGTCGCCCCCAGCACCCACAGCCGTTATCGCAACGACCAGATACCCGAGGCCTTCCGCGTGCGCTCGCTCAACACGGACGCCTCCTCGGGCACGGCGCCCTCCGCCTCCACCGCCAGCACTGCCCAACCGGCAGGCGTGACGGCAGAGCCGTCAGCCCATGAAGAGCCGTCAGCCCATAAAGCGCCATCAGCTGATGCGAAAGGCACTCTGCTGACACTCGACTCGTTCGGCGGCGCGCCTGCGGACTCCCCGCCCGAACCGGGCGCGACTGACGGCCCGCAGGCAGAAGATCTCCCGCGTCTTGCCGACGTCGACTGGGACGTGCTGGCCGATACCCTGCGCGCCCAGAGCGGCCTTGAGGTGTCACAGCTGCGGGTCGAGGGCGACACCCTGATCGTCGAGGCCGAGGCGACGCGCTTCCGTGATGACCTGCAGGCCGAAGGCCGCGCCAACCGCGTGCTGCACAACCGCCTGCCCGCCGAGATCAACACCTTCCGCTATCGTCTGAGCAGCAATGGTCTGGCGCTGCGCGAAGATGAGCATCCGCGCCAGCCCTTCGTGGCCGCCGCCAATGACCGTCGCTTCGGCGCCGAATACGAGCACTCCATCACCGCCCATGCCGCCTCGCCCCGTGCCACCTCGCCCAATAGCGCCGATGACGCGGCACGCCAGGCGACAGGGGATGGCGTCAAGCTGGCGCGCGAGCCGTTCGGCTTCAGCTGGGGCTTCTCGCCGAGCCTCAAGCAGAACTTCGGCGGTCCCGATGGCTACCTCTATCAGCTCAACCTGCAGCTGGACGCCCTGTGGCGCACCGACCGCAATGGCTGGTTCACCGGCGTGGCGACCTATCAGCTCGCCGACAACTTCGACATCTACGAGTACATCGCCGATTCCGAGCTGCCACGCGTGCGCACCTACGTCGGGGAATACATCAAGGAAACCGACCTGGGCATCACCAGCCTGCAGTACAACCGCACCCACCAGTTCGGGCGCGACTGGTACGCCCAGGCCTACGGCGGCATTCTCGAGATGATGTATGCCGGGGTCGGCGCCGAGCTGCTCTATCGCCCGATGAACAGCTCGCTGGCACTGGGGCTGGACATCAACCGCGTCCGCCAGCGCGAGTTCGACCAGCAATTCGGCCTGCGTGACTACTCGGTCACCACCGGCCACGCCACCGCCTACTGGCAGTCCGGCTGGCACGATGTGCTGGTCAAGGGCTCGGTGGGGCGCTATCTGGCCGGTGATGTCGGTGCGACGCTGGACCTGTCGCGCAGCTTCTCCAACGGGGTCAGCGTCGGCGCCTGGGCGACCCTGACCGATGCCGGCGATGACTACGGCGAGGGTAGCTTCGACAAGGGGCTCTACGTCAGCATCCCGCTGGATGCCTTCTTCACCACCTCCAGCAAGGGCAGCACCGGCTTTGCCTGGGCACCGCTGACCCGCGATGGTGGCGCACGCCTCAACCGCCGCTATCAGCTGTATGACATGACGCGCGATCGTGATCCCGAGACTTACTGGGAAGGCATCGACAAGGTCTACAAGTAATCCGTGCGTGAGTGTGTTTCACTGCCGGCTGAAGCGTGCCGATGTTGGCGCCTGACTCACTGTGGCTGACCCTGACCCGATGAATATTCCGATTACCGACGTCTCGCCGGCCACTGCCGGCGCTGCGACACCCGCCAATCACGAGATCGCCTGCAGCAACTGCCAGGCCTGCTGCTGCCGGCTTGAGGTCATCCTGCTCACCGATACCGGCGTGCCGGACTACCTGATCGACGAGGATGAATGGGGCGGCGAAGTCATGCGTCGCCTCGACGATGGCTGGTGTGCCGCCGTCGACCGCGAGACGCTGATGTGCACCATCTACGACCGCCGCCCGCAGCTGTGCCGCGATTACGAGATGGGTAGCCCCGAATGCGAAGACGAGCGCCTGGAAAACGGCCTCGATCAGTAGGCCGCCTTCCAGCGCTCGTCCTGGTTGTTTCTCCCAAACACCCTGCCTGAGAGCGCCCTGCCTGATGTGCTATCTCAGGCAGTAGCGTCCGGCAGCGATGGGGCCGCTCCTGCAAGACTTGGGCTTGGCTCGGCTGCCGTGCGCATGGCGCGCATATGCCCCTTCACCTCTACCTCGCGATGCCAGCTCAGCGCCTGCTCCAGACAATGTGGCGTATGGCCGCCACGCTGGCACGCCTCCTCGAAGTAGGCGCGCAGCGCAGGGCGATAGCTCGGGTCCGAGCAGTTCTCGATCACTTGCACCGCTCGCTCGCGTGGCGCCAGACCGCGCAGGTCTGCCAGCCCATGCTCGGTGACCAGGATATCGACATCATGCTCGGTGTGGTCCACGTGGCTGGCGAACGGCACCACGCTCGAGATATCACCGCCCTTGGCCAGTGACTTGGTGATGAACACCGACAGCTGGGCATTGCGCGCGAAATCGCCGGAACCGCCGATTCCATTCATCATCCGCGTGCCGCAGACGTGGGTGGAATTGACGTTGCCGTAGATGTCGAATTCCAGCGCCGTATTGACCGCGATCACCCCGAGGCGCCGCACGATGCCCGGATGATTGGACAGTTCCTGCGGGCGCAGGATCAGGCGATCACGATAGCGCTCGAGGTCCTTCCACAGCGTGCGGCCACGCTCCTCGGTGACCGTGATGGAGGAGCCGGAGGCGAAATCGAGCTTGCCGGCATCCAGCAGATCGAAGGTGGAATCCTGCAGCACCTCCGAGTACATGGTCAGGTGCTCGAAGGGGCCTTCCTTCAAGCCACTCATCACCGCGTTGGCCATGCTGCCGATGCCCGCCTGCAGCGGCAGCAATGCCGGTGTCAGACGCCCCAGCGCGACTTCCTGCTTGAGCAGCTCGACCAGATGGCCCGCCATGCGCTGGGTGCCATCATCCGGCGGCGTGCAGGTCGAGGGGCTGTCACTGCCGCGGGTCAGCACGATGGCGGCGATTCTGGCGGGGTCCATCGGGATATAGGGCGTGCCGATGCGTGAATCCGGCGCGACCACTGGAATCGGCTGCCGGCTGGGGCGCATCTGCGGGATGTAGATATCGTGCAGCCCTTCAAGCGCCGCCGGCGACTCGAGATTGAGCTCGATGATCACCTTGTCGGCGAGAATTGCATAGCTGGCCGAGTTGCCCACCGAGGTGGTCGGCACGATGCCGCCATCGGCGGTGATGGCGCTGGCCTCGATCACCGCGACATTCATGTCGCTCAGCTGATGATTGCGCAGCAGCTCCACCGTCTCGGACAGGTGCTGGTCCATGAACATGACTTCGCCGGCATTGATGGCCCGGCGCAGCACCGGGTCGACCTGAAACGGCATGCGCCGCGCCAGCATGTGGGCATCCGCCATCTGGCCGTCGAGGTCATTGCCCAGCGAGGCGCCGGTCATCAGCGTGATGGAGAACGGCTCGCGGCGCGCCTTCTCGACCAGCGCCAGCGGCAGAGCCTTGGCCTCCCCCGCCCGCGTGAAGCCACTCATGCCCACCGTCATGCCATCGTGAATCAGTTCGGCGGCCTGACTGGCGCTCATCTGGCGCGACTGCCAGTCAGGCCAGCGGCAGCGACGCGCGACCTCGGCGTGCTGCTCCGGGGTCAGCTCGCCGACCTCCATACGCGCCAGCAGCGAGAAGACCTCGCTTGATGCAGCTGATGCGGCAGGCGCGGCTGATGCCTCGGAAGCTGTGGAGGCTGGCGCATGCTCTGCGGAGACCGCCTGGGCATGAGGCGTGACACTGGAGCGAGAACCGGATGAAGACACGACGGCAGGACCTCCTGATGGGCAAGACACCACGAAATGAGCAAACAAGGCGCTGGCAAGACGCTGACCAGACCCAGCATAGCCAAACCTGAAATAACCAGGTCTGTAATAACCAAGCCTGAAATAGCCGAGTCTGTAATAAACAGGTCTGTAATCACCAGGCGCTGGCTTTCAGCATCCCACGCAGTACGCCGCCCCCGCATCAGGCCTTGGTCGCAAGGTGGCGGCAGCGGCTGGAACCAGGTGGTGCACAAAGGGCGACGCAGCATGCGGCGCAGATGGCGGCAGCGAGACACGAAAAAGCCCGCTCATGAAGAGCGGGCTTTCGGGAGGCGCAGATGACGACGCGAGGCGTTACACCATGCTGTCGAAGTCCATGTTGTCGAAGCTTTCCGGCGCATCGGCGTAGCCGTAGAGCGTATTGCGACGCTGCAGGCGGAATTCGCCCAGCAGCTGCTCGTAGCGGCGCGGCACCTCGGCATTGTCACGTGTGACGATGTAGAGGTTCTCGTAGACGGCTTCGGTCAGCGGCATCTCGCGCACCTGACGCTGCCACGGCGAGGTCTCCAGCACCGTGCGCGAGACGACGGTGAAGCCCAGACCACGCGCCACGGCGTCCAGCACCATGCCGATATCGTTGGTGAAGCCCTGCTGCGGGAAGTGGCTCATGGAGCGGAATTCGCCGGCGAAGTTCTCACGCAACAAGGCACTGGCATTGTTGACGCCATCGGCGTAATTCATGAAGCCCAGTGCCATCAGCTCGTTGAGGCTGTTGCCGGCGAAGTCGGCGGGCACCACCAGGCACAGCGGCTCCTGATGCCACAGCTCGAAGTTCAGGTCCGGATGCTTGACCGGCTCGGTGACGATGCCCAGGTCGAAGCGACCCGCCAGCACGTCCTGCACGATCTCGGAATTGAAGGCGAAGCTGTAGCTGACCGTCAGCCCCGGATGCTGCTGCTGATAGCCCAGCGTGAACGGGTAGAACATCAGCCCGACGCTTGAGGGGCTGGCCACGCGACATTCGCCGCTGTCCGGGGAGTCATCATCCAGCGAGTGCATGAACTGGGTGTGCTCGGCGAACAGCTTGATGGAGTAGTCATAGCAGCGACGCCCCGCTGCGGTCAGCGAGAACTTGCGTCCCTGGCGATTGAGCAGCGAGCGGCCCAGATACTGCTCCAGCTTGCGAATATGCTGGCTGACGCCGGGCTGGGTCATCTCCAGCTTGCGCGCGGTATGGGTAAAGCTGCCGGTCTCCACCAGTGTGATGAAGGTACGAAAATACTGGGCGTTGAACATGAAGGCACTGACCACTCACGAACGGGGGACGCGACTCGGCGCATCGTGTTGCCGGCGACGACCTGCATGACGCAACTGCCCTGTCTGCACAGGTGCCACCGACCCGCAAAGCACATGATTCTACCAGAGCTGGCCGCCATGCGCAGCGCTGCGCCCCGCCACTCTCGCGTGTTAGCATCATGGACAATGCCAGCTGCCACCTTGGCTGCGTCTGCCGTGTTCAACGCCACGGCGACGCGCCAGGGCCCGGCGCTTTACCCCTGTCCTGGCCAATCTTCGGACTGGCCCGAAACACGAGATGCTTTAGATGTCTGATGCTCTGGCTGCACGCGGCGAAGCCATTCACAAGGCGCTGCTCGCCATGGAAAGCGACTGTGCCGAAAATGACCTGTTCCCGCTGGGGTACATGATTCCCCAGGTGGAACTGGTGCTGGAAAACGCCGATTACGATCCCGAGGATGTGGTCGCGGAAGACTTTGACGCCACCTTTGAAGAGTGGATGCAGCACGCCTTTGCCCAGGACAGCATGAGCGTGGACGACCGCGAGCGCATTGCTGAACTCTGGGCAGAAGCCCGGAAACGCGCCCAGACCACCGTGGGCGCCTGACACAAGGAAGACAGTCATGAATTCTGTCACCAGCGAAGCGACGACCTATTCACGTGATGCCAGCTCCATGCTGGTCTCGACCATCATCTCGCCGGAAGGCAGCCTGGAAGTGCTCTCCCAGGATGAGGTCAATCGCCTGCGCGATACCTCCTCCAACGGCTTGCACGACATCCTGCGCCGCTGTGCGCTGGCCGTGCTCAACTGCGGCAGCCAGACCGATGACAGCGTCGCGGTGCTCAACGCACACAAGAATTTCGAGATCGAGGTGCTGCAGCAGGACCGCGGCATTCGCCTCAAGCTCGACAATGCGCCCGGCGATGCCTTCGTCGACGGCAAGATGATCCGCGGCATTCGCGAGCATCTCTCCAGCGTGTTGCGTGACATCGTCTATGTGGCCAACGAGATCCAGAACACCCCGCGTTTCGATCTCACGACCACCGAAGGCACCACCAATGCGGTGTTCCATATCCTGCGCAACGCCGGGGCGCTGAAGTCCTCGCGTGAGCCGAGTCTGGTCACCTGCTGGGGCGGTCACTCCATCAACCGCGAGGAGTACGAGTACACCAAGGACGTGGGTTACCACCTCGGCCTGCGTGATCTCGACATCTGCACCGGATGTGGCCCGGGTGCCATGAAGGGCCCGATGAAGGGCGCCAACGTTGCGCACGCCAAGCAGCGTCGCACGGAAGGTCGCTATCTGGGCATCTCGGAACCGGGCATCATCGCCGCCGAATCGCCCAACCCGATCGTCAATGAACTGATCATCATGCCGGACATCGAGAAGCGCCTTGAAGCCTTCGTGCGCACCGCACATGGCATCATCGTCTTCCCGGGCGGCGTGGGCACCGCCGAAGAGATTCTCTATCTGCTCGGCATTCTGCTGCACCCGGAAAACAGCGAGCTGCCGTTCCCGATCATCTTCACCGGCCCGGCGTCCAGCGCCGAGTACTTCAAGCAGATCGACGAGTTCATCGCCTATACCCTGGGCGAGGAAGCGCGCTCGCGCTACACCATCATCATCGACAACCCGGTCGAGGTGGCACGCACCATGCGCGGTGGCATCGACGAGGTGGCGGAATTCCGTCGCCAGCATCAGGATGCCTTCTACTACAACTGGCGCCTGCATATCGCCCCGCACTTCCAGCAGCCCTTCGCGCCGACCCACGCCAACATGTCGGGCCTGGCGCTGCACCGCAACCAGCCGGTGCACGAACTGGCGGCCAACCTGCGTCGTGCCTTCTCGGGCATCGTCGCCGGCAACGTCAAGAAGGAAGGCATCGAGGAGATCGAGCGCGACGGCCCCTTCCGCCTGACCGCCGAAGCCGAGCTGATGGAGCGTCTCGACGCCCTGCTCACCTCCTTCGTCGCCCAGGGCCGCATGAAGCTGCCGGGTAGCGATTACGTGCCCTGCTACACTCTGTGCAAGTAAATGGCCCGGTGATGACACGCTGAGGCGTGTCGTCACCTCACCAGCCATCACAAGAGCGCCATCACAAGAACGCCCCGATCATCGCTGATCGGGGCGTTCTTGTTTATAGGGAAGATCTTGCTGACAGGAGCGCAAGAACCGAGGCTCAGCCTTCCTCACCACGGCGGCGCTGCATCCACATGCTGATCACATGCGCCAGCAGGCCCAGCGTCAGGCCATCGACCAGTATCTCAAGCGCTCCTTCCTGAGGGCGGTTGAGCATCGGCGCGGCAAAGTTGAACGCCGCCATCGCCGCCAGCCCCACCACCAGCCAGACCAGCAGACGACGCATCATCGTCGGCACCTTGGCCTTGGCGGTGTCTGACAGCTGGCGATAGATGTAGATGCCCAGCGCGCTGACGGCGACGGCAAAGCCGACGATCAGCATCAGACGCGTATTCTCGCCACTGATCAGGAAACGCGGAATATTGGCGACCATTACCACCGCCAGCCCCGCCAGCACGGAGACGCGCTGCGGCGTCAGGTTGCGGGCACGCGGATGATCAGGATTCAGTTTCGGCATGTGAAGCAGTCTCGATGAAAGAACGGACAACAGAAGAGGCAGGCGGCGGGCGACCCCACCGCCGCAGGATCAGGCCGTGGCCGGCAGGGTCGGAATCCAGCTCTCGACCCACGGCAGCGCCGCGTCATCGGCCATGAAGGTTTCCATGGCGTCGATCTCCAGGCGCTCGCCGTGACGCGTGGCGCCCAGGTCGGCCAGACGCTCATCCAGATGACGCCCCGCACCACAGTAGGTCTCGCCGTAGGAGCTGTCGCCCAGGGCGATCAGACCATAACGCAGCCAATCCAGCGCCGGGGACTCGGCAGACAGCGCATTGAGGAAGCCGGTCAGATTGCCCGGCACATCGCCACTGCCGGTAGTGGAGGTGACGAACAGCGCCAGATCAGGGCGCGCGTCAGTCAGGTCGGCCAGTGTCGGCTGGTCGAGCACCTCGACCGTGTAGCCTGCCTGCTCGAACAACGGCTGAACCTGCTCGGCCACATCCAGTGAACCGCCATACATCGTGCCGACAAAAATCTTCAGAAGCGCCATGCATCCTTCCTTATTCGAACGATCACCCGCCAGTGGCGGGAACGTGAGTGCAGTGCGAAGAGTCGCGCAGACGCTCTCCGACATTTGGTCGCGATGGTAGCACAGCCCGCCTGCGGGACGCAGGCAGCAGGCGGGCCTGGTCTGATGAATCGGTAGCACCGCGTGGCCGCGCGACGCAGGCAGCAGTCAGCAGTCAGCAGTCAGCAGGAGCTGGCAGCCCCGCCCTTCTGTGCGCCCCGCAAACGAAACAGCGCCACCGTGAAGAACACGATGGCGCTGCGAGGGTCTTGCCAGTGAAGCATCCTGCGTTGCGAGCCTGGATCACGATCGCTGGCGATGACACCCTGTCAGGTGCGAACTTGCGGGTTCAGAGCCTTCTGATCAGAAGCGATACGCCACTGACAGACGCACGTCACGCCCCGGGCTGGTGATGGCGCCCGTCGTGATGCCGCGACGATCGTTGGGTTCCAGGAAGTAGGTGTTCTGGTCGGTATATTCCTTGTCGAACAGGTTGTAGATACCGGCAGTCAGTGTCAGGTCCTGCATGTCACGCGGCACCCAGCTGGCGTAGACATCGTGCGTGGCGTAACCGGCGCGCTCGCTCTGATCATCCGGCAGGTCGGTGAGGCGCTCGTAGGCGGTCACGGTCCAGCCGATCGTCATCTGCGGGTCAACGAAGGTGTAGCGGTTATCCAGGCTCCAGCGATCACCGGTCTGGTTGCCCAGGCCCATGTCGTCGACCACGGTCTCGCCCTGATTGTCTTCCAGGTCCATGGTCAGGTAGCCCAGCGTCATGTCCCAGCCGCCAATCCCGTAGGTGGCACGCGCCTCGACACCCTTGCTGGTGACGATGCCTTCCATGTTGTAGATGGTGGTTTCGCTGCCGACGGTCTCATCGGTGATGTAGTTGTCGAAGTGGGTATCGAAGTAGGTGACTTCCAGGCCAGCGCGGTCACGCTGGGTGAGGAGGTCATTGCCCTTCCAGCGCGCGCCGACTTCGGTGCTGCGCGAAGTCTCGGCCTCGAGACCCGGCTCGACGGTCAGCGTCTCGCCGACACCGACGCCATCGTCGGCCAGGATGGCTTCACGACCCTTGTTGCCGCGCACTGCCGTGGAGTAGCCGGTGAACAGCTCGACACCGCCGCCGACGCGCCAGTTGAGGCTCGCGTTCGGGCTGACATCGGTGTCATCCAGCGTCTCGCCATTGGCGTATTCGGTCTTGTAGTCATCGACACGCGCGCCGAAGGACAGGTCCACCGCGCCCAGCGTCATGCGGTGCTGGGCGTAGAGCGCGAGGTTGCGGGCCTTCTCGTCGAAGCTACCGGTGCTGGATTCGTCGTAGACGTAATCGCTACCCAGCGTCAGGCGGTTGTTCATGTCCTCGGGGCCGAAACGGAAGGTGTTGTTCAGATCACCGCCGTAGCTCTCGACATCGGCGTTCAGCTCAGCGCCGGTGGAGACAGTGGTGCGGTCCAGCTCGGTCTTGGTGTGGAAGACGTTGGTGTGCACGTCCACCAGACGCGAGCCCGGCTCATAGTCATAGTTGGCGGTATAGGTGTCGCGGCTCAGCTCGGTGTCGACCTTCACGTTGTTGAACGGCTGACATTCCATGTTGGGACGCGTGCAGTAGATGCCGCTGTCCTCGTTGTGCTCGGCACTGATGCGCAGGCTGTGCGCGCCCTGGTCGAGCAGGCTGAACTTGCCGAAGTAGCTGCGCTGATGGCCGCCGGTACCTTCCTCTTCATCACCGCCGCCGGTGCGGTAGTCATCGCTGTTGCGTGCGCTGGTCGAGAACAGCAGGCCCGCGTTCGGCGCGACTTCACCGTAGACGGACAGCGTGCCCTTGACGGCATCTGCCGCGGACTCAGTGCTGCCCTTGACCATGCCGCCGAAGGTCTCACCCGGCTCGAGCAGGTCCTGGGCATCCTTGGTGACGAACTTGATGCTGCCGCCCAGGGCGTTGGGGCCATTGTCGGCGGCGCCCGGTCCGGCCTGGACTTCAGCACGCTTGAGCAGTTCCGGCTCGATGTTGAAGCTGGAGCTGTGGTGGAACAGGTAGCCGTTCTGGCTGGCACCATCGACGCTGATGTTGAGGTTGGTGTCTTCCAGACCGCGCACGTAGATCATCTCGGACGAGGCGGTGGTGCCTCCGACGGTGACAGACGGCGTATCACGGAAGACATCCTTGAGATCATGCGCCTGATGCAGCGCGATCTCTTCACTATCGATGACCGCGGTCGCGTTGAGGCGATCGTCCTCGATCTGCAGCGTGTCCATCTGCAGCGTCTCTGCATTGGCAGTACTGGCACACAGCAGCGCAATGGCTGCCACCAGCGGACGCGGAGTGAAAGCAGTGGCGCGGGAAGCGCTGGCTGCCACGCACGGAGAGAGGCGATCGGTCATGAGCGGAGGGTTCCCAAGATTAATAATAATAATGATTCTCTTTGCGAACGAGATAATGCACGCGTTTGCACATTTGCGTCATCAACACTTCCTGCAACGCCGCTCTGCAACTTCTGCAATCAGGCCGCGTCATTTCTCGCCTCTTGCAGCGCCGGATTGTGCCTCAACTGCTAAAAACGGCCCGATTTGCACACTTTTTCACCCATGCAGCCACCAAATTCACTTTTTTATCACCTGTCTGTCATCAGATACGGAACCATCGCCAGCCACTGACGTCTTAGCCGACATGCCTCGACAAGTGCCTGGCCCACGCAAATTTCTCGCTTCACGGCAGAGTTCCGTCCGGCGGAGATCGGATTTGCGCAATGCATGCGACTTTAGATGCAACACTACGAGCAGAGTGATATAGTTAGCGTGCTCAGATTAAGGGCGCTTGCTGTCACGCCAAGGCAGTGCCCTGTCATGGCCTCGGCCCTGAAGATATCTGCAGCAGATGCAAGACCTGTCGCCGCGCGCTGAGGTGCTCGGCTGGCAGTGACGGTTGTTGATCGATGAGCGCGTCTTTGCCCGGGGGCATCCCCCTGCGGCCTGAGGGGCACGGTCATCGACAGGCAATCCGTTGTGCAGCGACTGGCGCTGCAACGGGCCCGTTTGGCCCGAACAAGGTGGGTGTTTCCCTGACGGCACACCCCGACCCTCTGAACAACCGGACCTATTCGATGAGCGATATCGACGCCTACAACACCTTCCTGATGGTCGCAGACCTCGGCAGCCTGTCCCGCGCAGCAGAACGTCTGCGCCTGCCCAAGTCCACCGTCAGCCGTCGCCTCGACGCCCTTGAGGGCCGTTTCGGCACTCGCCTGGTCGAGCGTGGCCATCGTGGCATTCGCCTGTCAGAAGCCGGCGAGACCCTTTACCGTTACGCACGCTCGATGGCCAATCTCGATGATGAAGCGCACCGCGCCATCGAAGACCGCCAGTCAGATCTCACCGGTACCATCCGTATCCACGCCACGCCGTCGCTGGGTCGTCACTTCCTGGGTCACGCGCTGACCAGCTTCCTGTCGGAACACGAAGGCGTCGATATCAAGCTGAAGCTGTGGCACAACGGTCGCGAGATTCTCGAGAACCAGCCGCACCTGGTGATCGGCTTCCCGCATCTGGCCGGCAGCACCCACGTCTTCCGCCCGCTGACCCACTGGCATCAGGCGGCCTACGCGGCCTCTCACGTCGAGAACCCGGAAGAACTGCCGTGGGGCGAGCTGGAACCGCTGGTATCCGGCACCTCCCTCTCGCGTCACCCGGAAGACCCGCGCCCGAATCACATCCAGTCAGATGACCTCGAAGTCCTCACTGACTACGTGGCCGATGGCCTGATTCGTGCCGTGCTGCCGACCGACTGGGTCAACACCCTCAGCGAGCGCAACGGCCAGTCCTTCAAGCGTCTGGAATGCAGCGAGATCCCGCCGGTCGAGATCGGCATGCTGCTGCCGCGTGGCCCGATCCCGACCCGCGTACGCATGCTCGCCGACTGGCTCGCCCGTGAGATCGGCAAGTCAGAGCCGGAGCGCGTCACCGCCAAGGCCGCCCGCCGCACCGTCAGCGAAGCCGCCACCACTGCCGGTTGATTCAAGCTGTGCAACGCTGGCCCTCACCCTCGCGGTGACATGTATCAGCGCGGCACCCAGCAAAAAGGCCAGCCCTCAGGGGCTGGCCTTTTGCGTTCTGGCTTGTCATGTTTAGCATGTACTGAATCAACGACAGGCAGGGCTTCTCATGTGGCAACGCGACACTCTCACCCTCTCCGCTCGCAAGCGCGGTTTTCACCTCATCAGTGACGAGGTGGAACAGGCATTGGCCAAGATGCCGCCGGTCAGTGTCGGCCTGCTGTATGTGCAACTACTGCACACCTCCGCCTCGCTGACCCTCAACGAGAACGCCGACCCCGACGTGCGCCACGACATGGACGCCTTCCTGCGCCGCCTGGTGCCTGGCAACCTGCCCTACTTCCGCCACACACTGGAAGGCGATGACGACATGCCCGCCCACGTACTCGCCAGCCTGCTCGGCACCCAGCTCACCCTGCCTGTCGAAGCCCGCCGCGGCGTCAATCGCCTCGCCCTCGGCACCTGGCAAGGCATCTGGCTTGGCGAACACCGCGACCACGGCGGCAGCCGCAGGTTGTGTCTGACGCTAAGTGGCCAATAAACCTAGCCCTAATTACTTATATATCTCGCCTGTCATGAGATTCATTTTTTTCAAGTAGACACCTAAACCTTTACTTCTCCAGTACTCAGAATTACTCTTGATTTTCTTCGCAACACCCTGTACAGACTCGTTTTTATCAGTCAATTCATCCTCAGATAAAGTTGCATCGTCTTCTTCCCGATTAATCATATAGCTCTCAATATATTGCCCCATTGAAAACTTTCTAGTAGAAAAACATCTATCATTTTCTGAACAATTACGTATAAAGTCTGAAAGACTTAACGTGCCACTTTCACACAATCCAAGCAAAATCTCAAAATCAGCTATAGAGATAAAATAAACATTTTCATAGGGTATGTTATACCCGATCTCCTTCTCAATCTCGCAGAAAAAATCTGGAGCCACCTCTTCCTTGATCATACGGCCATTGAGGATGAAAAAATCTTGAAATGTAATTATTAAACAAAAAGAGTTAGCACTTGCAGACTTATCGCCCAGCATCGATTTTAGCCTAAGGCTACACTCACTAGCCTGTTTTACACCTTTCAAAAAACTTTTCTTCAGTCTGCTGTATATAACCTGCGGCGCATCATCAACTTTCACTTTTACATGAGGGCTTATGCCTTTAGCATCTACAAAAACAGCGGCATCATCTTCCAATATTACAAAATCGACTTTTTTGCCCTCTACATTATTTTCCTTGTAATAGCTTTCAATATCTGTCTCTGACAAAAATTTCATAGGTGACTTACTGATCAAATTTCCAACATGATCTTCAAACCCTTTAGTGAACCTATCAAGAAACCTCTCTCCTCCATGCTCCCTGAGAATATCGATCATTTTATTTGCAATAGTTGACATCGCAATCTGCTTGCCAATCAAAAGAATGTTATCACCATTAAAAATTAAAGGCTTAGATTTAAACCTAGGCTCGTCGAAATATGCGTCTACACTTACGGAGTAGTCTTTATGTTTTTGAAGTAAATCATGGAAGTAAATAGGAGATCCTCCAACACTTCTCAAAAACAAAGCAATTTCTTCAATGCTATAACTTGGGTTTAATTCCATCAAAATGCTTTTAAATGATATATTGCCCCGGCTTACTACCACTCGACCCAACAGCCATATAGAGAGCTCCATATACACTTTTAAACTTATACCTACAGCGCCTAAGAATTTTTCTTCATGGTATTGTCGATACTTACCTCCTACAAGCAAAACATAAGACCGTATCAAGGATTGTAGATGGGCAGCTAGTGGTATTTGATAAGCCAATTGCGAAACGATCATTTTTCTCATACTGAGATCGATATTTTGATTGTCTCTAAAATCTACAGCATCTGACTGCAAGTCAATCATCTTCTTTAGCAAATCATTAAAATCATTGTAACTAGCATTCTTTGTTTTATCGTAACTGGAGACCTGGAAAGTCCACTCTATTAACAAGCAGCAAAGCCAAGGATATCTCCCTGCCTCCTCACTCACTTCGCCACTAGAATAATTTAAATGCCGAAAAATAATTACTAATAAAGAATGCTTGTCATATACAGCAAGGCTTCTTCTGATCCTACGAGCTTTTAAACTATAGTTCATCCCTCACCTCACAAATAACCCTTAAATACACAACTAAGGCATTAACCAATAACGATACTCGCACTACGTTAACCACTATAAATTGTCATCATGCAGAGCCCATCATATCTTAAAGTTAAAAAAGGCCACGAGTGATCGTAATGCCAGTCAGTTAAGCCTATTCTCCATAAGCTGATCATGAGACCTTCCTGTGCCAGGTACACTTATTATGGGAAGGTCTCATGCATTTCAGCGACGCCATTGATGCCATTGCCAAGGCGGCAC
>Ga0209634_1000314_pt1 | contig 37213 bp, 38 predicted proteins | sample LinPmetageLP40_FD_184043 | JGI IMG/M metagenome (GOLD analysis project Ga0209634, IMG submission 184043) | Marine viral communities from the Pacific Ocean - LP-40 (SPAdes) (version 2) | ecosystem: Environmental > Aquatic > Marine > Oceanic | place: Pacific Ocean | collected 2010-08-26 | reverse complement strand
GCTGATTAGAAGCATCTCTTCTCCCCAGCAGCCGGTGGGTGGGCCTTCGGGTCCACCTGCCGGTTCTTTACTTACGCTTTGCCTTCTTCTTCCAAGAGACACGCGCAGGCCCCTTCTTGGCCGATGTACCTTTCTTGGTACACGCAGCCTTCGTGGGCCGACAAGCCGGGTAGGGCCGCTTGGACCCCCCCTTGGCGGACTTACGCCCGCATGGCTTGCCAGTCTTGCAATCCACCCAGCCCTTGCCCTTGTTCTGGCCAAACCACTTTTTGAGGCCGGACTTCTTCTTGGCCATTACTTACGCTTCGCCTTCTTCTTGGCCTTCTTCTTGAACTTGTCGAATCGGCTCATTGCGGAATTGACCGAGTCCGCATTCGACTTGTTCTTCTTCTTCTTCATTGCCTTCTTCTTGCTGGGTCCACGCATGTTGAAACCTTTCACGACGGGAATTGACGTACTTCAAGAATTCCGCCGTGCAATTCTTGTAGTAACCAGAACGCTCTAACGATTCGCTGGCGTTGTTTACTTCAGACAAACGCTGGACAAAGACCATGGCGTAGTCTTCTTCAATTAGCGGTTCCCAGTCACACGCTTCGTCGTCGGGTTGGCCTGTACCAATACCCTCGCCGGGAACAAAAGGCATCAACGTAAAGTCGAGGTCCGCCATGGTTTTGTTTTGTCGCTCGCACCAAGGTTCGATCTTGTCAAAATCCCACCCAGACTCAATGACTACTATGACTAGGTCGGTGTTGTCGTCCCAGTTCTGCGTGTGCCACTCCACGCGGTCTGAACCACCAAAATCTACCGCAACCCTGTTGTTGATCCACGAAGCCTTGGCGTAGGGACAAGGGGCTAGCCCATTAAAAAACTCTGACGGGCGTTCGATTACTTCCCTACTCCACCGCTTAATTTCTTCGACCACGCGGATCTTATGGCTAGAGGAATAGTAGTCAACCATGGTTTACTTGCCCTTCCGACCGCCAGTACCCCAATTCTTTGCGCCGACCTTTCGGCAGCGAACCAAGGCGCCGCTTGCATACGCGCTGGGCCATTTGGTGTATCGACTCTTTACCTTCGTGTAGCAGGCATCCTTTTTCCCGGAGGTACTTTTCTTTTTTGCCATCTTGGGCACCTTCTTTTGAAGACCATGATCGTGCAGCGTAGAAGAGAGTGCTTCTAGACTTGTTCATCATCCGAGCAATATCAACCCAAGTAATTGCTCCGTGATGACTTCCTTTAAGGGAAAACCTGTCCAAAAGTATTACCGCTATTGCTCTGCGTGCAGATGCTAAATTTTGCCCGCATAGTTTGCTTGTGATTTCTTCGACAGACATCCCTCTGGCTCTTGCTACATCTTCAATGACTTCTTCTACCGCAGCCTTATTCATTGCTATCCTTTTTCTTGTTGATTAGCGACTTAATGGCTTTGCTTGTTCGACGATCCCTATCTTGGCGAGAAACTCTGACGCGAGCGAATTTGTTTGCCGTCATCGATCCGATATCGCTCATAGACATTGGCAAAATGGCGCCATAATCCTTGTTCCATCTTTGCATCATGCGTCGGGCTTGCTCTTGATCCCGAGTGTATGTACCCGCAATTTTCCCGCGGGCATCTTCCCAAGTTTCTTGCCAAAGTTTTGCTACAGACATGGTCAGGTATTCAGTTGTGTAATTTGCAGATCGCAAACCAATGATGTCAAAGATAATGTCGCTTTGATTTCGTTGCTGTATCAACTCCGCTGTCCCTGACCGAAAACGCCCAGTGCCAACCATACCGAGCATGGTACTTTCAAATTCTGTTCTGTCTTGGTCGCCAAGTGCGTCCCAATACTGGTACGCCTCGTAAAGAGCAACGAGGTTTCTAGTAGCCGCACCGCTCTGAATAAGAGACTCCGTGGCCCGGACACTTCTGGCTCGGTTCATCGAATCATCCAGCGTAAAAGTGTCGTTGTAGATTCGTTTAATCATTCCAAACGATGGCCCAAGGAACCAGTCGCTTAGGCCGCCGGGGCCAGTGTTGGTGAGGTTGAATGTTCCAGACATGTCTGCGCCAACCAGTCGGCCAGCACCAAACATAATTAATTCTGCGGCTGGAACACCGGCAACGGTGTGATCCATGTTTTCAAGAAGCCATTCCCAAGCAGCCGCTTCGCTCTTAAACGGGTTATTAGGAAGCGAAGGGAGTGTTTCGTCGTCAAACATCTGCTTAATAGAGGAATACAACGCGGATCCCATAGACCCAGTAAGGATTGCAGCCGCCCCAATGAGGCTTCCTCGGAAACCGCCTAGAGCGGTGTTTACCGCCATGAAACGGCCAAAAGCGTTACGGCCAATGCCGGGAATCGTATTCCCATTAAACATGTGCGTGGCTAGGGTGATACCCATGCCAGCAGTTTGAATGGGAAACCGCTTGAATTGACCAAGGGTTCTTGCGGTGTTGCCACGAAGCAGCAAAGGGTCATTGGCTCGGGAGTATCGGTACTGGGTGAACAGGGAACCCCAGAGCCTTCCGTAGTTGGCTGCTTCTGGTTTAGCGTAGCCGAGGTTGTTTTCCGCGTGCCACGCCAGAGCAAACTGAGAGAAGTTTTGGTTTCTGGCTTCAGAACTAGCGTTCCAAAACTTTCCTGTAACCTTGTTGCCAACCGTATGAATAGCCGCCAGCGTTTTGTTGCCGCCAGTGCTAAGAGAGTCGGCAAACTTTCCTTGGTTGTAACCCCCGGCGTCAAAGAACCCGAATTCCTTTTGGAATGCCTTGCCTTCTGGTCCGTTGTAAGCCTTGGTGGCCTTAATAGTATTAGCCGTTCCAAGCATGACCCAGACTTGCGAAACCTGCGTCGAGTTAATGATGTGCTGTCCCGGGCGAACCAATTGCCTCCAGAACTGCACCGACCTCGCATGATTCAAGGCGCCGTCGTAAATCTGGGCAGCCTTGTTGTCGCCTCGGACTTCTTTAAAACGCCGGGTTCCATTGACAGTGTGGTCTGCAGCCCGCCGCAATGAGTCGGTAATCCACGAAGGAGTAGCCGACTGCTCCATTTGCTCCAGCATGGGCTGGGTCTTCTTGTTGATTTGCCGCCCAAGTTGATTTCGCCAGAAGTTTCCAATGGCAATGTCCATGACTTGCTTTACGTCTTTGGAATAGCCCGTTGCCCCTTCTCGTTGCAGGAGGGAACCCAAGAACGGCGTCTTCGCAACCCTACTGTCAATTTTCCCTGCCAACGCCGCGTTAATTTCCGCTTGAGTAGCGGTGGTGTTTTTCTTGATTTCATTTACAAGCCTTCGCCGAACTGCTTTGGGAAGGTACGCCGCGTCTTGTGGCACATGAGCGCCAGTTTCTTTAATTTTGACGCGAAAACTTACGCCCTCGTTGTCTTTAGAGAGCATCTCGATTTGTTGTTGCGCTTCTTTAGTAATTTCATTGACTTGAAGTTCTTTCTTGCCACCGGCAATGCCAGTCCCGAACTTGACGGTCTTAATAACAACACCGTCCGCTCCAACCATTTCAACCTGACCCTTGTACCTTTGTTCAATAAACAGGTGGGGCAAGTAGGAATACTTGTAGCCGTAGTTTTCAGGGACTACTTCCTTCGACATAAACTCAGCAAAATTGTCTCGGTTCAAACGCACAACCGCACCATCGGGTTTGGTGACCTCGATCGTTTTCCGCTTTGAACCCAAACCGCTTTCAATTGCAAACTTGTACTTGGGAAGCGCTTCTTTGGCTCGGTTCACCCTGTCTTTAATTGAACCGTACTTGTAAGAGGAGTTAATCAACTCCCGCTTGTCGCTAATAATAATCTGCCTTTGCCCCTCGTTGATTTCTCGAATAATACGAATGACGTTGCGTTCTGCTTCGGTTCGATTTTTCGTTAAGGGGTGGCTATTGATCTGGTCTGGCGGAATGTAAGTTTCCAGAATTTCAGCAAAGGTCTTTTGGTCTTTTAGCAAGGTCGAATTTTTGTCGGCCTTGACCGCGTTAAACGCTTTCTCCAAGTCAAACTGTTGCTTTGCTTTTTGGTCGTTAATTGATTGTTCGGTGAGATACATCGCCTCAATAAAATCAACTACTTCTTTCCGGCCAGTTGCAATGGCTTTGTTGAGGTTGTCCATAACCACTTCGCCGACCGTGGCAATGATGGGATCGAAAAACCGCCGCATCACGCCTCGGTTGTCTTCCGCTCGTTCTTCAATTGAAAACTCAGTCTCTGGCTTGTCCTTGTCCTTGCCCGGTTCGATTTCCTTAACGTCAACCGTGGTTGACTCATTGGCGCGATCGACAAGTTCGGCGGCCTTCTCGGATGTTTCAACTTCTTTTTCGCTCATTCTCTTCGTGGGCGTGCCCGACTCCTCTAGAAGCCGAAGAGTATGCGGGTTGCCTTTTTTATCTGGGATCAACTCGAACGTGTCGCCGAGATGCTCAAACACGCGGGGAGCAGGTTCGGCAGGGTTAAAGCCCGCCAGTTCCCCGTTAATCTTGGCGGTAATGCCCGGATATTCCTTTTCAAGTTCAATGGCCAGCCCTTCGTTCTGCTTGCCATTTTTCTGCAAAGCAACTTCAGGAGTTGTTACTTCTTCTCTTCTGGCTTCGTTCCGCTTTGACGTTTCTGCAATGTCTTTCTTTTCGGCGGCTCTTTCCAACTTGCGCTTTGCCGCCTTAGCCTCCGGAGTCCCGGAGATAATAAACCGCTTATCGAATGCCTCGTTAATTGCTTTAACAAACCTTGCGGTCAAATGGCCCTTTTTGGTCAAGCCTACGTTTTCGCCGTTAGCAATTCGGGTAATGCCTTCAACCACTTTGTCACCCGCAAGAATGTCCGACCCTCGGCGGGGATTTGAAAAGCCAAATTCTCTAAATGCTTCTTGTTGATGAACAAACCATTTTGCAAATGCTTCTGGCCGACCACGGATGATCCGAGCACGTCGCGCAGGATCAAACATTTCCATACGGGTCGTAAGGTCGGCGAGGTAGGAGGAAATTGGACCTTCTGCGGCAAACCTTTGAGTTCCAATTTCTCTGGCTAGAAATGCACGAGCAACTGTAATTGGAGTTCCTTGCCTAATAAAAGCAATTCCGTTGCGTACGGCAATTGTCTCAATGCCTTGCCTCGGGCCGTTAACAATTACCACTGGCATCCCTGCCGCGCGGGCTTGCGGTCCAACGCTTTCCATCAAGAGCGAACCTTCCATGCCTTCGAACGCCACTTCGAATCCATCGACACGAGAACCTCTGGCTTCTGCCCGAGCGCCAATTTCAACAATGCCTTCGGCAATACGCTCTCTTGTCGTTCGGTCAAACGGAATTAGTGTTGTAGACGGCGCCAAAGGGTCTTTGGCTTCTGGAATATTCAGGAGTCGATTAAGCGTTGCCTCGATGTTTTCGTTGAAATCGGCAGGCTTAATTTCAGCGACGTTTCGGGTTGGTCGGGTTTCTGTTGGAAGCCCCACTTCCGCAAGCCGGGCTTCGGCTTCCTTGAGTGTTTCATTAGTCGCCGCCTTGTCTCTAGGCTTAAGCCCGTAGTCCCCTCGCTTCTCTGCTTCCGTAGTGATCTTGTTCTTAATGACCCGTTCACGCGTAGCGGGCAACACAGGCCCTGAAGGCTCCGGCTTGCCTTCGATCGGAATAGAGACCCGTTCTCCCTTTTCGTTACGCCCACGCCGTACAGCGTTGCCTGCGGCGTCTCGGGAGACCTCCGTCACAACCTTGGCTTCTCTTTCCACTCGGGAGCCAATAGTTGGTCCGCCAGCCTGTTCTGCGGTTCGTTGTGCAATCAAATCGCCGAGTCGTTTCCTAAAAGCCTTGGTGTTTAAGGCTGGCGGCAACTCGCCATGAAACAATCGCTCAACATGCCTCCGGCTTAACGCGGGGTTTTTAAGTGTGTTTTTCCCAATGGCAACTTGGCGAACCACCCATTGCGTAAGCGGCCGGTTGCTGCTTGCAATGTTTGAAATTTGCTGCTGGACTTTTTCTCGGAATGCGTAGGCTGCAGTCTTGTCGGCCCGAACCCGTCCGCTTGGAGAAGTTCGAAATGTTTTTTGAGCAGCGTTTTCTGCCAAAGAAGCAAATGCCTTGTTGGCTTTAAGTGCTACTTGGAAATTGCCACTGTTTTTTTGGGCAAAATCGGAGAATTTGTTTATGACGCGAATTAGTTCTGGGTTGCCAGAAGCCTTCGCGGCTTGCTTCATAGCCCGAAGCAGCCTCTTTCGCCCGCCTGCACTTTCAGATTGCGTTGTTGCTGTCTGAGGGTTTTTAAAACTTAAAAGGTCCTTAGCAAATTGGGCAACAGCCTCTGAACGGCTTTGGCCTTCTTGCCGCAAACCTTCAATATTTGTGCCTCGCACCATTTCTGGTCGAGGAGCATGATTAAGAACGGTTTCTCTTCGCTTGTTTAGCCGTTCTCCGTATTGCTGTCTTCGGGCCAAGTTTTGCGTGGGCGTTGAAAACAAGAGGTCAACCTTGCCGTTGCTAAAGCCAGCCGCGTCAAAGTTTCCAAATTCACCTTCTGCTCTTCGGCCTCTTCGTGCCGCTTCAGCCAGAGCCATGGCTCGGGTAATTTCAACCTCACCTTTTTCATTGACAATGCCTGCTTCTGCACTAGGGCTTTTCATCTTGCCAAGGGAAACCGAATGCAAGGCTTCTCCCGGCGATGCTCCAGCAGCAATCGCAACTTCAGGGGACGCTCTGTCGCCGTAGTACAAAATTTCAGCAATTTGCTCGTTGCTAAGTTCCCGCATCAACTCGGGGTTTTCTTTAGCAAATGTTCGTTCAGCATTGACTTGCTTGGCCATCCCAGCCAGATGTGCTTCTGACATATGGTCAAGAACATCTCGCTGTAATTCGGGAGAGAGAGATTGGAACTCTCTGTAGGCAGACCGCCCGTCTTTAAATTCTCGGAGTTTTTGAATTTCCGAAGTGATATTCCGTTTAATGCTGGCCGCACCAAACGGAAAACCAATTAGAAAACTGCCAAACAAGTGCTTGAATTTTTCGTCGGTCTTCTCGGTCCACTCAGTCCAAATTCTGGCGCGGTCGTCTTTGTCCGATGCAAGCCCGTAAGCATCCATCAAAACGTCGAACATAAAGAAGTCTCTGCCAGACTTCATCCCGTTTACGAGAGTTCGGCCAGCGGCCCGCTGCATTGCTGCCTTCATGACGTAATCGGGGAAAGGGCCGGAATTCAATACTCCCCTAGAGCCTCGGCCCTTAACGGGATATCGCTTGCCTAATCCGCCGGGCAGCCACCGACCCACCAAGTGGGCAATAGACATGTGGGCAATTGCGTCTCGGCTAGCAACCCAATGATCCGAAACGTCAAGTTCACGGCCTTCTAACTGGGCGCGATCCAGTTGCCTTGCGTATGCGTTGTTGTAAGCGTCTCCGCCAACACGAGACAAAAACGTATTAAAAGATCGCACTTCTCTTAGTGTGGTTTTAGACCCAAGTTTACTAAGGGCAATGCCGGTATTGGTCCCGCCAACTTGGTTGATATAGGCGTTCCTCAAAGCCATACCAGCCTCGTCAACACTTTGAAAGGCTCTCTTTCCCACCATGTCGGAAAAGAAGGTAGCGGCTCTTGCTGGTGTTTTAGCGAGTTGCTGGGCAGGCAGAGCGAGCAGTTTTCCTGCGCCAGCCTTCAATACCCCGCCGGTACCCAAAGCAGTCAGGATGTCAAACGTCAGCATCCCGGCGGTTTCACCACCTCGGTGAAGCAGGTCTACTGTGAAATCGTAGTGTTCGTAATCAGAGGATTTTTGGAATGAAGCAATTTCGGCTGCTGAAATTTCAGCCTCAAAAGCAAAATCGTCTGCGCGATCAGCAGCCCACCGGTCGTAACCAGATGAGTCCACACCAAACATGTCTTCAATTACTCCGGCACCCAACGCCCGGCCAAGACCAGCGTACGCGCCGGGGGTGTGCTTCGCGGCAGTAAAAAAGCCTTCGTAAACATTTCCCAAAGCAAACCCGGCGAGTTCGTAGGCACCGCCAAACATGCCTTCTTTTCGCGCGGTTGTTCTTGATTGGTTCGTTCGTTCGTAGTTAAACCGATGCTGCTCCAGCCGAACCAAGGCTTCAAGGTGCTGCTTGCTAACAGCCTGAGAGATCATGGCTCTTTTTCTATCGTCCGATAGTTGGACAGCACTGCCATCCATGTCGTAACTCAAACCGAAGATAGATTCGGTTTTGAAAATAGAATCGTCTACATCAATGTCTTCGAGAAACTGCTTGCGGTCCGCCTCGGCCCGAGCCTCTCTTTGCTCTTGATGTCTTCGGCCGCTTTCGGTCCGAGCGCCCGCAACCCTTGTGGATGGATCAAGGTGCTGCGGGGGCACAAGGTCTCGTCGCCGATAAAAATTGTCCTTGTGCGTATCAATGTCGTAGCCAACCGCTTCCGCAATTTCGCCTACTGATGCTCGGTTAATCGCTTCGCGGGTATTAAACTTGGGGTTTTGCGCTAGACCAAGCCCGTGCGTTTGAACGAGGTGTGATTTTAAACCCTGAAGTTCACCGGACAGTTCAGACGCTGCGGCTGTGTAGTCCGCATTGCCGCCAATTGTTCCTTCGCTTGAATTTGGAACTTGGCCTTTAGACGCCCACTTTTGAGTAGTCGGCAACTCTGCTTCTTGCGGAGCAGATGTTTTCATTTCGTTTAGTTGCTGTTGGGCAATACGGTCTGAAATCGTAATTTCATTGACCCAATCAAACTTGGATCCGCCCGTGGGCCTACCTCCCATTTTCGAGCGTGCGGCAGCAGTCATACCCCCGCTAGGGTCCATGATGACAGCGGGGACACTCGGCTCTGGCTGCGGCTCTGGCTGCGGCTCTGGCTGCGGCTCTGGCTGCGGCTCTGGTTGCGGCTCTGGCTGCGGCTCTGGTGCTGGCGCTGGTGCTACAGGGGCCGGGCTTTCCAGAACCGGCTCAAAGGCCCCCGGCTCAAAGGCCCTCTTAAAACTAACTGCGGGTGGAGTCGATGGGGTTGAGGGGGTCGGGCTTCCCGGTTGACGGGTGGGGTCATTCGTATCAAAACTGGTCATTAGTTTGCCTTCGCTTGAAGCGGAATTTAAAAATCAAGTTTTTGAGGGGTAATCGTCAAGAACGCCACTTTCGTCAACGTCTTTAACTGCCTGGCGGTTTAGCCGTTTGTTGATTTGATCTTGTTGCGTTTGGATTGATTTGCGTGATCGCTTCAAAGCGTCTAGTTGGCCACGCATTGCTTTTTCTTCTTCTTTGTTAATGCCTGCAGGAATTCTCTTGCGACCTCTCGCTCCAGAACCAGCAATCCCTGATCGGACGGTTTGTCCAACCTGTGCCAAACCTCCTAAAAGATCCTGTTCAAAAACAGGTTCTTCTTCTAACTGTCGCTCAAGGGTTTTGATGTCTTGATCTATTTCCGATGCCTTACTGTTAGTTTCTTCTAACTGCTGCGAGTCGTCTCCCCGCATGCCTCGGAAATCCGCTTCGGTCTCTTCTGGCGCATACGGATCGTTTGCAGTGCTGGGAGCAGAGGGAAGACTGGGGAACTTTCCTGCCTCCTTCATGCGACCCCTAAAGAACTCTCGGGCCTTTAGAGCATTTTCGGTTGGGTCAGTGCCTTTGGGGGCATTCATGTAAGCCTCAAAAGCGTAGTCTTCTTCAGCCTGCCGATAGGCTTCATTTGGATCTACTTCAAAATCGGCACCCGCTCCGGGTATAAGTTGGGCAATCCTGCCAAACACTGTGTCTTGATTTGCCTCGTATTCGCGCAAATTATTAGTGCTCTCTACCTTTTTAGTGCTCTTTTCCAACTGCTGAAACGGGTCACCAAACTGTTTAATCTCGGAGTTCTCCGATTTTAAGGATCCGACTGTTTCGTTCTCTGCAGAATCAAAGCCCATATTTTCTTGCATAGCATCTACTTCTTCCTTGCTCGGCTGCCCAGACTTGAAGCCTGCCGATTCAAGGATTGCATCAACCGCGCCATCGCGTTCCATTTCGTCCAAATTGGGATACTTGGCGTCAATGTAACTGCGAGCGTCCTCAAGGACCTTGGTTGCCATTCGCGGGTTTAATCCAATGAATGGCATTTCTTTGGCTTGATCGACAAGGCTTTGTCTTAGTTCAGTTGTTTTCTTGTAAGTTTCGCCGCCAACAATGGCCTGTGCATCAGCACCCATACTGGCACTAAATACGTTGCCGTTGGAGTTGGCTTCAATGGCTTCAATTTGAGCGGCGCTAGTCGGGTTAACAATTGGCGTATCCCCGGCCATTTCAATTGGAATATCTTGGCCATTAATGCTCATGACTTGCCCCGCCCGGGTGTTCACAATTTCCGGCGGTTCCTTATAGGCGTTGTCTGCTCTGGCCTTGAATGTTTCAGGGTCGCCTTGACGAAACAACATTTCCGACTCAAACTCGGAGGCTTCCGTAGCAAGTTGTTGTTCTTCGTTGTACCGAGTTTCAATTGATGCGTTGTTAACGGCTGAATCTGCTTTAAGAGCGGCTAGTTTTTGTTCTTTTTCGTTTAGGTTTTGCAGAGCCTCTGAATCGCCGGGATTCTGCTCAACCATGGAACGCGCAGTAGAAATCTCGGCCATCAAATTGGGGTGGCTGGCTTCAATTGCTTTCTCTTGTTCTTTAATTAAATCAGTTCTAATTCGCTGGAAGTCGTTGGCAATAGATCCTTCTTTTTGGGTTCCGCCTGAAGACCCCCGAGAAGACCCCGTGCTTGAGCCAGACTCTGACGGCCTGCCCGGCTGGCCGCGTCCTGAGTAATACTTGCCATCCAACATGTAGCCTTGCCCTACGGGCAAAGCCTTGATTTCTCTTGGGTTGGTAACAACTGGGACAACTTCTCCGCCCTCAGCAACTCCTTGAGATTCAATTAATACCGCAGGCAAAGGCCGGGGGAATCCTTCTGGTTGGAATTGCAGGCTTCCGTCTGGCTTGCGAGACGCTTCTTTAGGCATAGCGCCTGCAGGTATTCTTTCAGGATTTGCGTTGCTGCTGGAGACATCCATTGCGCCCTCGCCTTTAGGGCCACGAAAACTAATGCTTTCAGTTTTGCCTGAAGCGAAGTCTCTTCTTTCTCTTTCCATTTTGACTTCTTCTTCAAGGATTTTTTCTCTTGAGAGTCCGGCTTCTTCACCGCTGTTAAAACGCTTTTCTGCTTTTGCGATAGCGGATGTACGAATGCTAGATTCTTCTTTATCTAGATCCTCTTGATCTCTGATTGACTTTTGGCGTGCGTCTTCTTGATCTTTTAGAAGTTGCCTAGAAGATCCTTCAATTCCTTCGTTCATTGATCTGGCGTGGTCTCGCAACATAGTTGCAGCCTGACCGCCAAGCGCTTGTTCTACTTGTTGTTTTTGGGCAGCACTTAGAGCAGTACCTCCGCTTGCTCCTGCGTCTCTCAAGATTTTTCTGGCGGCAGCACCCTTGGCTCCGGGTTCCCGTGACAATCCTCGGATTGCGTCAACGGGAGATTTGCCCGGGTTCAACTGCTTGAAAGCAGCCATAAAGTCTTCGTTGCCCATGCCTTGGGAATCAGGCAAGGAGACTCCGCCGCCTAAAGCGTAAACTTTAGTTGACGTTTGGCCTCCGGGCATTCCTTCCAATTGGACTTCTTGCCCGGTCACATAGCCTGCCGCTGGCGGGCCGCTGGCTTCCTGTGGCCCACTTTCGCGGTAAGACCGCATTCCGTCTCCGCCACCCTCTACTGCGGCTCTGGCTTGCTCGTTCCCCGGCAGAGGGGGCAACCCTCGTCGTTGCCTTGCTCTTTCGGTTGCGAGGGCGTTGGATCGTTTTTCTTCTTCCCTACGGTCGCCCTTGTCTGCAATACCCATAAGGGCATCTTGTTCGCTAGGGCCAGTTGGCCCAGTAGGAACTTCAGGGGCAACTCTGGGGTCGTCCGCCTGAGCATATTCAGGCATGCTTGCCCGAGAACGACCACCATAAAATGCAGCGTTGTCCGCTTCGCGCTTTGCTTTTTGCGCGTCTAGTGCAGCGACTTTTTCTTGGTTTCGCTGTTGCTGCCTAAGAGTGTCCTGCTTTGCTTTGATTGCAGGCAAAGCCCTTTCGTAATCTTCCGTTGAAAGATTCGGATCGGAAAGATCGACGTCAGCAGGCATGGGCACTTCGGGGCCGCCAAGAGACGGCGGAACGATGGCTTCCCTTGGCTCGTTAGGCGGCAAAGGGGTACTAGGAACCGGGACGGGATCAGGAACTCCAATAGTTGCCTCTGGCCGCTGAGACGCTAGGCCCCCCTGTGCGTGCCGAGGAACAGGAGGCGGTGCCGGAGCATCCGCAGGGGCAGAAGTTTTAGGCTTTTGTTCGTAAGGGTCGAGCGGCTGCTGCATTGGTTTATCCAATCAATCCATCGGAGATAGAGCCGTTACTGCCTGAGTAATCAGACGGCAAAGCGTACCCCTTTGATTCCATATCAAACATGCGATCAAATTCCGTTTGGAATTCACCTTCGCGGTTGTTGGTCACTTGGGATGTAAACACGTCTTCAGTAGCAAACCGAGTGCTTCCCGGAATAACTTGGCAAGCAAGACCGCCAGCAGTTGGCCGGTGCATTTCTGAGAGCATGACATTGTCAATGTAAAGTTCGTGGCCAGCGGTAAACGCGGTACTGGTTTCAATTACAAAAAACACGCCTTTGGCAACAGACGCAGGCGTCATGCAAGCCCGCGTATACAACTGGTAGGTGGTAGTCAAAGCACCCACCGTGTTGTATGCCACTTCAATTTGCATTTTGCGATTGCTATCAGAGTTGTTTAATACTGCAGATCCATCAGTTAGGTAGACACGCAGCACTCCGGCGCTCATCGTTGCGCCGTTGGTTTTTACAGCAAAACTAATAGTGTAAGGCGTGTCTGGCTTAATGCTGCCTCTCGATCCGCCCAAGGAACCTAGTTGCTGCGTCAACTTTACGGCAGTAGAGCCATCCGAATCAATTTCGAGTGCTGTAGCCCCGGTGTATTTGGTTGTGGTGTCGTCTACGGTAGTACCCGCCGACCCAGTCACGATTGTCCAGAAGTCTGGTGCGTTAGCAGTGAACGCTTCGAAGTTGCCGTTCTTCAATACGTTTTGGCCGGGAGCGCTTCCGCCTTCGTAATCCGGATTGGCTGCGTCAAAGTAATAATCTAACCCAGAACCTTTTGGCCAATCCATGTTCAGGCGAGGCTCAAGCCGTTGCCCTTGAATTCGAAACGCCTCCGCATTTTCAACTATCGAATTGCTATAACCGTCCGAGACGCAAGTGGCTCGAATTAATTCGGTGGGAACCGTGGGGAAATCAACCACTGTTGGCGCGTAGACCTGAGAGGCCAAGGCGGAAAGAACCAACTTGCCGTTGCCCACATTACTGCCTCCGGCAGATGGGGCCGCGATGGTAATAGTGCCCCCGTCCACCGTAGAACTTGCGGCGTTCATTTGCCTAATAAGTTCTCTCAAGGCCGACTTCAGGTTTTTCTGCTCCAAGCCACCGCCGTAACTTTCGATCAAATCGTCATCGACCATTTCAATCAACGTGTTCTCGGCATCGCTTTTAATAACGCTCAAGAAACGAGACGAATCTTTAATTCGTTCGTCTAGTTGTGTGTTGAGTTTCTTTAGCAACTTAGAGTCGGATTGGCCGAGCAACTCGTAACTTTCGCCAGCACTTACGCCGGTTAGTTGACCGGAACTTGGGTGGTCGTTTAGCGTGATGTGGGTGTTGTCGGTTCGGATCTTGACGGTGTAAAACTTACTGTCGTACTTAAAGACACCGCGAGCCGCCCATGCCGGGAACGTGCCACCGCTAAGGGTGACTACTCCAGAAGAAACCGCAACGGTGCCAGTGCTAAATGTGTCGTTGGTAAAAGCCGAAACAACTTCGGCGTAGTTGTTTTTCATTTCCAACTGATGAGTACGAATTGTTTTGGCGTAGTTAAACAACTTGCCAAGCCGGGCAAATAAGTCAGCGTAATTAGCGGCCATTCCTAGTCCTTGAATTTAAACTTGTCGTTGAGTAGGACTCGCCGCTTGTTGCAATTACACGGCTTTCCAGTTGCTTTACTGAGAGTTTTAGCGATTGCGGACATACCCGTGTTCTTTGCCAAGACATTTACGGCGTCGCCTAATCCGCGAAGTTTGCCTTCGTAGGATTCGCACGACGCACAATCGCTTTCGTTGGGCTTGCCGTCAAACAAACCCAAGGCACATTGGCCGTCAAAAAAATGGTTGCATTCAGAGATTTTCAAATTCCTCCCGGCTTGGCCTTTCGTCGATTTCTTCAAACCTTGTAATTTGAAACCCCACCCCGGCTCGGCCCGAGTATTCAACATCAACAGAACCCAGTCGTTGCCCGGGGTTTACCACGGACCCCGGTTCATATGATGGGCAACTGCCGCTTGAGGTATCCCGAATGCAACTGCGATCGTACGCACCGTTGCAACCTACGTCTTCAACGCCGTCTGAACCCTCGGCTTCAATTACCGAAAAACTACCGTCACCAAAAAACACGGCGCAAGACGGCAGGGGAGTCATCAAGGTCATGTCGGCGCCAAAGAACCAATCAACGCAACCGGTGTTTCCTGCGGTGTTGCTGCACGGGCTGCCTCTGCCGCAAGATGCGTCGGACAAATCCGTGTTGGAACCCGAAACATTGCCCGCATCAATACCTCTTAGTTTTTGCCCCATGTGAGGAAACAACCCATCACCTTCTGCGTCGTAGCCCGAGTTCCCGCCTTGCCCCCCCGAAAGATTTATGCATCTACCGTATTCAAAACTACCAAAGCAATTGCTTGTTGAATCGCTGTCCCAACAAGATGGACTTTGACTTGGCTCGAAGGGAAACAATCTGTGGTTGTAAACAAAAGACGGACGCCTGACCTCGCTTAAAAAACACGGGTTAGCCCCACCATTGACAATTGCGTAACTGGATAGATGCAAGTCAAATGTTGGAGTGGCGTGCCCTATTTCTTGCAGCATGTCGTCGTAATTAATCTCGCAATCACCGACTGCGTCAGTAAGAACCGTAGTGTTCCAAACACCAAAAGCGTCTTTCTCTTCTTTTTGGCGGTAGCCCTCGTACACCATTTCGGTCACTACACCAAAAACTTGAATGGGGCTGGCTTTGATAGTCCAGATTTCATAACAACCTGCAGGCATTTCTGTTGTGCAAGGCCCTTGGACAACAGGGGAATCAACGCAATCGCTGTGGATAATCCTTGCGGAGATCAAAAATCCGGCGGGATTAATAGGTGTGCCAATTGCCAAGGCGGGTGCTTCTTGGCCTCGACCCGCGTTGGTAGAAACTTCCCCTTCTTCATCTTCTTCAATGCGAAGATATGTAGACGATTCTCGCAAAGACATTTTTTTTGTTTGTTTTGAATTGTGGCCAACTTGAACATCTAGCAGTTGGGTTAACGATTCTCCGTCACCGGCTTCGTCTAGCGACATTTTTAAAGTCTTGACAGTTTGCGGCCCTGAGAAACTCTCGTCGTTTGTTTCCATAATGCTTTTGAAACGAATAGATGCGTATTCTCGGTGGGTATTCGCAGACCTCTGTTCCTTTTTGCTGTAGGCCGGGTTTGCCGGATTATCACAATCCCCAATAAACTCATGCTTGTATTCGTTCATTAGGTAGCCCGCGTAGGTTGTGCGGGCGTAGCCTTCGACCACATAATACCTAGTAGGCCCGCAATTAACGGCACTAGGCCCGCAGCCTGCAGGGTCGCTAGAACAACAACAAGCCGAGTAAACCGGCATTACGCGATGTCTCCGTACACAAACACGTTTACTGCTGAGGCTGCACTGCAATTAGCCTGAAGGCTATCGCCCGGCTCAAAGTAAAACGGCCCGTCAAAATAAGCCGAGGTATTAGATCGAATAATCGCCTCGTAGATCATCGAGTTACTTGCTTCCGCTGTCTCCCCTTTTGAAACGTGGTGCAAGTTAAATGTCCTGTTACTGCCGCTGCTGTTGTTTACCCAGATTTTGTCTACGCGAATTTGTTGGTTTTGGAAACAAGAAAAAACAACCTGCGTCGTTATGCCTAAATGTCCAGTGGCAAATTTTGTTTTCATTACAGGCACTCAACACTAAGTCTGGGCATTACAGAAGAAAAAACCACATGGCCGTTTCCTAGGTTTTGACATTGAACCACCGTCCCTACGTCTAGTTGATCTGGGCCAATAATGTTGGCTGCTTCTGGCTTGGTGTTAGGAGGGTTTTCTGTAATACCCAAATCAATCCCAGTAACCGTGTTGCTGTTTACAACTTGGAATGTTTTTGACGTGGGCATAAAGAGTTCAAAAACCGAACCGCTATATGTCTGGTAACCGCCCGGAAGACCTTCGAGTTCAATAGGTTCAATTGGGTCGTCGCTTGATTCTTCCACTACAAAAAAAGCAGCCTTAACACCACTGCTTCCGGAGTCAACTACCGCTTCGGCGCGGACTCTCTGCAAGTCAGCGTACGCTTCGCTTACTCGGTTCAACTCATCGACAACTTCTTTGAATGTCTCTTGGAAGTCTTTGGAGAGAACATTGATTTTTTCAGAAACAGTCACGCCCATAGTAATTAACTCGCTTCGTCATACATTTCGATGTTATTGGCTTTCCAGACTTCTTTGGTTTGGTCGTATTCCAAGACTTGTTTCCACCATCCGCCTTGAGCGAACGTGTAAGACTCGGTCCCGTAATACCGAACAGCCGCACCTCCGGCCGATGGGCCTACCGATCGAATTTCTGCACCGTCAAAACGGACAGTCCCTTTAGCAAGAGAAAGCCCTCCTTCAGTGAAAACCGAACTGTTTACTTTGGAGACATTCCCAACCTTGTCTTCGACTGGGTTCGTGGTGCTACTAAAGGGAATTTGTATGTTGATTACGGGCCTGTTGTAAACCCAAGGAGCAGGCCGTGATTGGGGGTTAGTGTTTAAATCTGCACCGGGATTAACAAATTCGTTGCCCCCGTTACCCCACGGCAACCCATTAAAAAAAGTTGCCGGAGTGCAATAAACTTGGCACGCCTCCGAAGACAAACGCATGTTGCAAAGGTTTACGCTTGGGAAGCCGCCGATCTTCCCGCGAACGTATTGAACTGTAACTAGCCATCGGCTTGGCCCTACGGATTGGGCCGTGACTTGGTTAACTTTGAGGTTGGACTCGTTGGGATGCGAAGTGCTGCCCAACGCCGATGTGACAGTGGTGATAGCGTCACTGCGGCTGGTGCTGCTGACTACGAATTTGCGAGTGGCTGCATCTTGTTGCGAATTTTGAAACGCAATGGTCAGCGAGGATCCGGGGATATCTGAAGCAAGCACTGTTCCCATTATTCAGTCAACCCCTGAAGCGTGTTAGCGATTCCTTGCACTTCAACAAGCAAAGATTCAAGCGTGGCTGCAATTGTATTTAGTTGGTTGGCCGAATCTTGTGCGTCGGTTTCGGCGGCTTGAATAACGTCGGGGTCAAATGGGATTTCTTCTGGCGGGTTCTCTTGGTTGTTTTCGCCAATTGCCGGAGGCTCTACGTCACCGGCAGCAGCCAACGCTTCTTCAATACGACGCAATGCGTCAAGTTCTTCTCTGCTAGTAGTCATTATGAAGCAATCGTTTCTGCAATGGGATGCCCACCTGTTTCGTCGCTTCCAAATATGCCGGAAATTTTCCCGGCGATAGTTACGGGAATGCCCACGTTAGTTCTTGCCCATTTCATTTGGATTGCTTCCACCGCCAGTCGAAATTTAATCCGATGCTTTTGGCCCGCACTGGATGCTACTGAAATAATCCCAATGCAAATTGAAACGTCCAGTTTCTCGTCGGGCAAGTTCTGAAAACCAAGCGGTACGCCGTTAATAATGTACCCTTGGAATTTTGCTGAACCCGTGATTTTGCCGGTATACAACGCAATGGAATTGTCGGAATACCCGCTTCCCATCGAAGCCAAGGTTTCTTGCGTCGCGTCAATACTTGGCGTGCGTACGTCTAGGTCGAACGCCGTTACTTTCATGCTAATGGTGTCGCCATTGCTAGTGCTAAGTTCGGCTTCTGATTCCATTACATCAGAATTGCCGCTTGCCTTTAGCAGTGTTTGCTTAGATGTCATTACGCCTCATCCAATGCGTTGGCTACCGATGAAGAAAACTGCCCGGTCAAGAAACCAGTGACCGCAACTCCGATTAATCCTCCGACGCGATTCCAATCAACAACGATGTTGGATATGGCCAGACGGAATTTATACCTTCGGGCTGCCGAACCCGTGCCCAGCAGCATGTTGACGTAAACCGGGTTCTTGTCGGAAGTACCGCTGCCCGAAGGTATGACCACTAGGTTTTCAATCCCAACATGAGCATCTGCAAGCATGAATCCCTTAAAAGAAATCTTGCCTCTCAACTCGTTGTCGTGATCGTAGTTTGCGAAAGTGTCGCCATCGCCGGTGGTGTCTTGCACCTTAGTAGTAATATTGAATTGAGCAGTTTGCACCTTCATAAAAATGATGGTGCCATCCACGCCAATTCCGCCGGTATTAACAGCACCGCCGCTTGTTAAAACAGCAGACCCTGCACTTTGTGGGCGCAACAATGCTTGAGCCGACATGGGCAATCTCCGTCAACTATGGTTTACGAATCACACTGTAACGAGGTAAACAGTCTTCCAGTCGGGGGCGCCAGCCGTGCCAACATTGACCCAGAGAGCCGTAGAAGAGTTCCCAACGGCACCGGTGCAATCGGTTCGAATACACAGGGCACCCTTGCCGAAGCCGGTGTCGGAAATACCGGGGTTTCCGGTCTTGACCAGAATGGCCGAACCCTCCATGGTGGTGCCCTGTTGGTTTGCGCCGAGTTCGAAAAGTGCGTTATGTCCAGACATTGTGATGTTTCCTTAAAGTAAAACGATTTGAGTCAAGGACCAACGAGAGTCCAAGTGGCTGAAGCGGGAGAATCCGTGTTGATATACAACTTCCCGTTGGTTGTATCTACGCCAAGAGCGCCCTTTCCAAAACCTTTAGCCGCGGCAGTTGGCTGACCCTTCCAAAACGACAAAAACTTGCCGTCAAATTCGACGCCTTGCTGTTGCTGGCCAAGTTCGAATGCTGTGTTATGACCGGACATTGAAATTCCTTAAGAAGAAGAATCGGAGATTACATCCCAAATAAGGGTAGCGCACTCCTCCGCAAAGGCTGTTTTAGGATGTACGCCGTCAGACAATTTTTCACTTCTAACTGTTGAATCCGTGAGGTCAACACCTGAATCAACGAGTTTCTGGTGAAAGTTCAAGAACGAAACATTTTCGCTGTTGCAAATTTTGGCGAGGTTGTCAGCCCTTGACTGGCCATTTAATCCTGTTGCGTAAGGACTAAGTACGACGATTTTCAATTCTTCGCCGTTATTGGCGGCATTAAAATTGCTTCTGATTCTGTTTAGATGTTGCGGCAAATATGTGCTGTCAGTTGCTGGGGTGCCGTTGAAAATCATGCTGTAGGCAATGTTGGTTTGGAAGTCGATAAAGACTCGCTGTTGTGCTGCGTCTGAGTACCAAGGGTTGGCAATACCGTCAACCGCTGCTGAATCACTTGGATTACTCACCCCGTGCTGTTGGTAAGACCAACCGCCGGATCCCATGTAATTTATTTCCATGCCGTCATTAATATTCGCGTTGTGAATTCGGCTATGGGTGTTGTAAAAAGTGCCGCCTGTGCTGTTTCCCCGAACATCCAGACCAAAAGCCAGAGTGACTGCGTTAGTGTTTGGGGCTGGGGCTGTTTGAGTAATTACATCCCAGTCATCACTCGCACTCAGCGTTTGGATTCCACTAGTACCAATGCTGTCTTTCAAATTTTTGGCTTGAAAAACCACGCTAGTTCCACCGCCGCTGCTGGGCTTGTAAATTGCATGGACATAAGTAAGTTGTTGGCCTGTTGTGTTAAACCAACAAGTGCTGTTAGTTGCGGAGCCATTTGCGAAAGTTTGGCCTCGGCCAACCCAATAATCCCCACTGTTAGCCTTGCCAGTCATCAACGCTGGCTCCGCAATTCGATCGTTAGTGTTTGAACCCGAGTAAGCAGTCTGCACGCCGCTTTCAAGCGATGCGAGGTTAGTTACAACAGTGCTGGCTTGAGTAAGAGCGTAATGGTCGTATGTGCCGGGTTTAGCGCCAATGGTTTTTGCCGTGTTGCTGCCGGGCAACGAGTTTTGTTTTGCCCCTGACTCGCTCGACCCCGTAGTCATTGGGACCCCAGTACCCGCCCATTTGTTTGGCTTCCATTTCGACATATAAGCAGACGTAAAGGCGGTGAACCCACTATTACTACTACTGTTGTAGGCGTTATTGGCGTCGTGAACACTGTCGCCGAAAATTTGAATTCTCGCCTTGCCGGAATACATCAATGACGCAACGCCTTGGGGGTCGCTCATGTAGCCGTTGCTTAAAGAAACATTCTTCCAAGTTGCTCCACTGCCCGAGCCTTGGTTCATGTACACGGCTCCGTTAGCGGAATCAATGGCTAGAGCGCCTTTGCCAAATCCCTTAATCCCATCAACCGGAACACCATTGTCAAAATGCAAAAACTTGCCGTCAAATTCGACACCTTGCTGTTGCTGGCCAAGTTGGAACGCTTTGTTATGTCCACTCATGGGTAAAGGACGTCCTTGTAGGAAACTGTTTCTGTTCGCTGTTTGAAAAGTCGCCGTCCCTGTTGGTCTGAATTGTCAGCGTTATATCCAAACCCATCAGGAAGCATGTTTCGGCGGTCAAATGAGATTGATGCGGCTAATCGTTCTTGGTAACGAGCCTGCATTTTTCCGGGGTTGTTGTATTCGTCGATCATTTGCTCGGCCACTGACAAGCAAGACGCGAGGATGGTTTCGCTGTGAATCATCCCTCCGGTCGGCATATTGTTGTCGTCAGCATCGTTGGCCGGTGCATCACTTACGCTTTCGACCATTACCGTGTATGCAAAATACAAGTCGTAAACCTTGTCCGGAAAAGGCCAAAGAGACAATTTGTAGGTTTGCTCGGCAGTTCCGTCATTGTCTGTAGACACCGGAATAATGGCGGCGTATTGAGGGACATCTTTTTGGATGTTGTCTTGTGAACGAAGCATTCGAATTGCAGATTCGTTTACAAATTTAATGGGCATATACCCATCGCCGTCGCGGTATGTAATCTCTCCTCGCAAACCACCGAAATCAGCGGGCAAGGTGCATTCGTTAGCAAGGATTTCAAAAGTCTTGCCAATCCCATTACTGGCCGTAAGGTTGGCGTCAAAGGCACGGTCAATCACAATCGTGTCTGAATTAGTGAACGACACGATTTCCCTGATTTGATTTTCCGCTCGCAATATCCGGCCCACCATGGCGGCAGTAAAAACCGGTTCGGTGCTGTCGCTGGCCGAGGTGTCTTCGCCATTTACCGTGGTCCCGCTGCTACTAATAGTACCTGTGGTAAATGGAGCCACTGTGGTAATCAAACCTTCTCCGCGAAGGAACGACCATTCGTGAGCAGAAGACTCATTAGGCATAGGGGTTGGATTGTAAAACTGCCTAAGACCTCGTTCGATGCAAGAAACAACATCACCCTTAGCCTCAGCATCAAGGTTGTTGTAAGCAGTGTTTCTCCCGAACCCCATATATCTTTGGACTTCGTAACGGAGTTTCCCAAACGTCAATGCAAGACTAGCCACGTTTTACGCCTCCGCCATTACGCCACTTATTGTTGTCCTTCTTGCGGTTGGTGTTTCGACTGACCACCCGAAGGTTGGATTTAGCGTTGTTACAAGGGTTGCCATCCTTGTGATCTACTTCGCGAGCATCGCCAACCTTAAGACCAGCGATACGCCGGGCCTTGTTCCGGCACGAACGTCGCTTGATGTCTGCTTTAGAAGACTGGTACTTGGCGTAGATTTTCTTGTAATCTCGGGCCATTAGGACTCCTTGATTTCTTCGACCGCATCCATGACGGTTGCAGCGATCGCCTTGCCCTTGTCAATACCCGCGTTATACGAGTCTTCCTTTTCCTTGGCTACCACCCTGTCGGTTCCGGGCTTCTTCAAGAACCACCCGGCAAGAAGACTGAGTCCAGAGAAAACCACAGCCCCGCCGGGGAATGTGGTACTCACCTCGCCCAGTGCCCCAATGCCAAGAGCGGTAATGCTTTCGATCAGTGCCACACGCTCGTTGCCAGCGTCAATGTTTCTGGCAAACGCTTCGCTGTTGGTGCTGACCCAGTCCTGCCATCGGTTCCACTCGTAAGTGGAGTCGGCAAGCGAAATAGTTTCTTCAGACCCAATGGACTTCTGGACATCCCGAGGGACATCAACATCAACCATCTTCTGAAGATCGCAACCTTGCACGGTCATGGCAATTAGAAAAAATCCAGCCGCAGCACACACCGCGTAATAGAAATTCTTGTTATTCACTGCCGTTGCTCCAATGCGTAAATGCGGGCTTTTAGGTCAATGAGTACCCGGTCGTGTTCGCCGTCTTTGGTCGCCCCGGAAACTTGAGATTTCACCAACTCGTGAACGATGTTCTCGATTGTGGTCAAGTTTTCAGCATTGCTGTTTACAATTTGATCTTTACGACCAATAGTCATAAAAATAGAAGCGACACCTATTACAAGAACGACCAATTGCAGGAAATTCAAAAGTGTTTGAACGTGAAATTCTTTGCGGTCAGGGTTATTCATCTTCTTCAACTTCTTCGTCTGCGTAGACCAGTGTTTCAGTCTGGAACGCGTGGTGAATAAGGCTGTTGCAGAGAAGTTCGTTTCCGAATTGTGCAACAAATGATTTGGTCCGATTGTTTTTGGTGCATGTACCAATGACAATTACAGCATCACAACCCGACTCTTGCATTTCAGCGGCAAACCTACCAAGGATTTCTTTCTGGGTCGCTGTCACTTTCGGCAATCGGGTCATTTCACCTTGCCTCCAAAACCTCATAATCCATTTCATCGGTTTCGCCATTGTGAAACAACCTGAGCCAATAGGCCCCGTTGGGTTTTGGAGGCCCGCCCCTGTGATTGTGCCATCCATCCCCCCCTGTAAATTCGTCTTTGTAGCCGGGAATCCTGATGTGAGTTTGTCGGTCAAGATATGTCTTCCCGGACCGATTTAGCCTTGATCTAGACACAGGCATAACCCAAGAATCATGAGTGTGGCCACTCACTACAACTTGAGCATCTGGGAGGTATACGCCCATGCGGTTAGTTTGGATCACCCCCCTAGTTACCGGGCCGCCCCCGCCGTACCCGTGGTGGTAGTACAGAATCAAACTGCCTAGCGAAGAATTATGGTCTTTCCTCGACGCCTTAAAACGGACATAACCACAATAGGCTCCCACAACAGGGTGCCCCCTTTTGCTCCGCCCTAAATGCTCGGCGAACCTTTCAGACAAATCTGTTTCATGTCGTTTTAGAATTGACGTCTCGTGATTGCCCGGAGATAAAAACAACCAGTTGTCGGCAAACTGTTTGTAAAAATCAGCGGCGGTCTCAACAAGTGCGTCGAGATATCGACCTTCTTTATGTTCCGGCCTGCATTGAGCGGTGTCTGAACGAAAGTCGTACTTGCCTTGCATTGCGCAAAAAAGATCGCCGAAATCTAAGATTCCAGCATTACGTTCAATGGCTTGTCCAAGGTGTTTCTTTTCGAGTTCCCAGTCGGTATGGGCGTTGTCGTGGTGGCGATCGCTACCCAACAAAAACCATTTTTCCCAACCAGTACGGGGCACTTTGAAACTGATTTCGTGGCTGTCTTTCGACAGGCTTTTAATTTTGCAATTCACGTTTTGCCTCAAAAGTAAAATCGCCGAGGGAGATGTATTTGTCTCCGCCAGCGATTCTACTAAAGAGATAGCAGGTACATATTAACGCTTATTTAGATTTCAACTGCGTTAATTTGAACAAAAGTGGATTTGTCTGGGCTTTTCTCTTGCTCTACATACAGGTCGATATGCCGAGGCGTATCATCAGGGATTATTTTAAACCCTCTAATGGCGTCAATTAAAGGCTTGCATGCTCCGTACAGGTTGTCTTTGTCTAACTGTCTTTTCCTGTACCCGTAGAACCTTGTGATTTTAAGTTCGATCTTTGGTTTCAATTCAAGCATCTCTTCACCGTAAGCCACTAATTGGACTTCAATCGCTTTCTTCCAACGGCTTCGCTGGGCAAAGTGCATTCGGTACAAGCGATTTGGGCTTATTAAGTCGAAGTCCGGAATTGTGGCGTGCCACGATTGTTGAGACTCGGTCATAGAGGAAGTCCACCGTTTTGAAAATCGTCAACTCGCTTGGGGCTTCGTCGAGAAGTTCAATTTGCTCTGCATTTGGCAGTTTGGAAACGTAGTCGGTAACGAATGCCATCTTGTCGTCGTATGTAATTTTACTTTTCATTGCGGGCCTCGTTTATTTTTTCCAGTACACGGCCACGGCACACACCATTAGCCACCCACTCCCGTGCGTCTTTGCAGTCATCTGGCTCGATAATCACAGCCCTTGGCAACTTCTTTGCTAACTGCCTTGCACCAGCACGACCCGCTTCATCCGAGTCGGCAAGTATTGCTACAGGGTTTCCTTGCACGATTTCTTGAACAAGCCGGACACCCGAATTACAACTTGCCCGACCGATGGCATTGAAGTCGAGATCGAGCATTGCTGCGGTGTCGGTCGGGCCTTCGCAAACAACAACCGCTTTTGCGAGGGTGAACGACGAGGGGACAAATAAACCCTGCTTACTGCCTTTGGCTGCGAACTTGTCGCCATGTCTTGTCCTGTATCTAATGCCGAGGAATCGATTGCGAGCCCTTGACATAGGAAACGCATAAGCGTTTTTTGTTGCCGAGTAACCAACGCCAAGGCGATCTAGAGATTTACTGCTTACGCCAACGTCTTGGGATAGGCATTTTAACGCAGCGGGCGTGATATGTTTCCGGAGGCCATGAAAAACATCCGCCAGCACTTGGTTGTGTTCCGGCAAAGGCTTGGGCGATACTTTTAAACGAGGCTTGGGGGAATCATCGTCTCCAAAACGGTGAAGCCATCCAGAGCCATCGATGTAAGCAACCGACCCCTGCTCAACTCTAGGGCAGATGGCGGCTCCGCCATTTACCGCCACAAGGCACCAATCTTTTTTCTTGCACACCGGGCACGGCTTGCAGCCGCTTGCTCTAATCCATTCAGATTCCATTGCTATCTCCGTAAATTACAGTTGACTACCCAGCCATGGGCTTCCAGTTGTTGCGGGCAAGTTTGTCCAAGAGCCCCGAAGCCTCTTTGAAAGACATCTTTGATGTATTGAACCCGTACTTAGAAAGAACCTTGGCCTGTTTGAACGAGCATTTCTTCTTTCTAATCCTCCGCACCAATTCGGTGTGAAGCATCTTCTGTTCTTGTTTTGAATATTGGCCGGGATCAATCCCAGCCTTAGCGAGCATCGCCAGTTGGTTGCCAGAAAGCCCCCCTCCGGTAGGGACAAACCGGGCTGATTCCCGTCGAATCCCCAATGTCTGGAAAGGGTCCGACTCGTTTGTCTTATATGAAACCTTGGAGGCTTTAACCGGTGACCGACGCTTCTTTTGCCGCTCTTCTTCTTCTTCGATCTCAACCTTGGCGATCTCAATCGCTTCGCCAACGTCGGTGGTTACGCCCTTATCGACAATTTCGTAAGCGCGGTCAAGGACTTCTTCGGGTTCTTCTCCGCCCAAGATGTCTGTCGCGTGAATAAGCCTGTGCTGCCCGCTGTTGCCCGCGAAGTCTATGACTAAGCAATGTGGCTTCTTGGAGGCTGCGATCGCTGTGCGGCGGTCCTCCGGAGTCACAGGGCCATCTACTACGCCGGGGGCTGGTCTGGTGCCTCTACCCACCATCTGGGCATAAAGGCCACGGCTCTTTGTAGGCCGAGCCATTGCCACGCAACCAACCCCCGGCACATCAAAGCCTTCAGTCGCCACTCCGACATTGACGAGAATCTGAAGGTCGCCTCCCCTAAACCGGGAGACTACATCTCTTCGTCGATCCGGCTCCATAGCACCAGATACAAACCCAGCAGAATTTGGCTTGTAGCGATTGAAAATCTCCGCAAGCCGCTCCGCCTGCTTGACGGACGCCGCGAATACTAACGTCTGCTCTTTGCCAATCAAGTCCAGCGTTGGCACCACCACCCCATGGAGAACTTTTTCAAACTCCATCAACGCCGCCAAGTCAGTCTTGTTCAAGTCCCCCGCGGTAGTTCTCACCCCACTGAAATCTAAGCCGTCAACAGACACGACGGTATTCTTAATCGGAGTGAGCCACCCATCATCTACTGCCTGACGAATGTTGTAATCGAACGCAACTGCTTCAAATACAGTGCCTAAGGCAAGTTTGTCTGACCGATCGGGCGTTGCAGTAAAACCTAAAATTTTGCAACTAGGGTTCATTTTGTGGAACCACTCGCAAACTCGTCTGTATGTAGTAGAAACAGCATGATGAGCCTCATCAATAATCAGTAAAGAAAACTCAGAGGCGTCGAACCTCTCATACCTTCTTCCTGATTTCATGCGTGCGTTAAGTGTTTGAATCGATGCGACGACCACCTTTGCTTTGCCGAACGGTGAGGATTCGTTCGACCAGAGAATTGACTGCTCGATCTCTGGCCTTTCGCCCGTAACCATCTCGATCTTTTCAGCGGCCTGAGTAAGTAGTTCTTCTCGGTGCGCGATGACCATGCACCGCTTGCTTGCAATGTTTGCGGCTTCGGCAAACAGGATTGTTTTCCCTGTCCCGGTCGGCGATACAACCAAGGCAGAACTATGGGTCCGAAGGGTGTCGCATACCCCTCGGATCGCACGTTGTTGGTAATCACGAAGTTTCATGGGTGCCCCGGCTCCCCTGCTTCTTGGGCTTCCATGTCCATGTAGCACTCGCTACAAAAATGGTCATCTTCCTTTTTGTCTCTTCCACAAAAACAGGTGCTATCTCCGGGCTTAATCATTGTTCGCTCGCAATCTCGCGGGCCTTTGGAATCCAACCCAAACCCTTGCAGATAGGGCAACCCTTGCCGTTGCATGCGGTGCAAATCGAATGCGGCATTGAAAACTTGATCGACTCGGCAACGTCCCTGATTTTGATCGCCATGGGCTGGTAAGCGAGCCAGCAGCCATCCGGCGTCTCGCTAATCGCACGCAGCATTTCCTTCGCCTGCCGCAGCATAGAGATGACATCTTGGAATGGCTCGCCGAGTTCCTTGATGTTCATTACCTCGCCCTCTTCCCCCACCGCCCTGTCAACCAATTCCTTTTCGGCCCGAGCCTTCTTGAGTGTTCCGGCCGTAACCTTCTTCCCCTTCTCCTCTGCGGCCTCTTCTGCCCGGTCCCAAACTTCCTTGGCCTCCTCGACATCCAAACCTTCCAACGCAAGTGACTGGTTCGGGTTCTCGACGGGGACGCCAGCCTCAACCATCTTCGCGGCATTGATGCAACGGTAGACATACTGTTTCGAGTAGCCCAGCCGCTCCTTGCAGAACTGCTCGAAAGAACCAAAGTCTGTCTTCCAATATGCGTTCTGGTAAATCTCCAACAGGTAAATCAATTTCTCCTGTTCGCACTTATGAATTCGGTCCACCAAATACTCAACGCGAGAAAGAACTTCACCTTCGGTTGCGGGGGCCATAGGCACTTCGGGGGGGTCAATGTTGGCTAGTTCAGAATTCAATGTCTTCATCCTTAAGGGTGTTTTGAATGGTCTTGAAATGTTCATTGTCGTATAGGTCGCCAAAGTCAACGCCAGTCTTCCGAGCGTTCACCGCCCAAAGTAAAACCTGACCCAACTTGATCTCGCAGCATGTCCCGTCAACCGGAAGCCCCAAGGACTCCAAAAGGCTAAGGACATCGACGATAGATTCAGCCCTAGTCTTGCCCGTCCAATCCTGAACTTCAGCAAGCAAAGCAACCTTTACTGGGATAGGTTCGTCAACCGTAGTGGACGGCTCTGGCTTTTCCTCAACTGCCCGTTGTGCGGGCGTCTGGTTTCGGTTGCCTTGGTCGTCCACCTCCATTTCGCCGTGCTGTTCTACATACACGGGTGCAGCACCGAGGGCGTCAGGGCAGTGCGCTCTGTACCCGGCGGAGATGCACCGGGCGAAAAGCATGGCCTCCGGGTATTGCTTCCAAGTAAAGTTCTTGGTGAGGTTGGCCCGTTGGGCCTGAGCCATTGAAAACGAGTGGTTTCCGATGGGGTTTCTACCCGCGGCATCAACACGGAAAAACTGGACCGAGCATTGCTGGTCGGTATTCTCGGTGACTTCATAGTCGTACTTCCCGCTCGCCTTGATGGCCGCCGCCATGACGTTGGCGTGCATGTTGACCTTGCCCTGCCGAAGGTACAGACCAGTCACGCTGTCGTAGTCGGAGATGTTGAACCCCCGACCGATGATGAGCAGGGTGGCTGCCTGTTCCTGTGACTTGAGGTCGGGGAACATCCCGGAGCGGACGAACATCTCGGCGGTCGCCTCGATGGACATTGGGTAATTCACTGGCTATCTCCAATTCGAGCAGTGTCAAAACGAGTGCAGAACGCTTCTGCATCGCAGATTCTACAGGATACAGGGCTAGGGTTCAAGGGGAAAACATCTTCCCTGAGCATTTTTGCCCTCATTTTCAATTCGTTTTCAATCTCTACCTCTTGGCTCTGGTCGTATTCGACTTTGTACAGGATGGACCGGGTGGGTCTATGGTCGCCCCTGACAAACTCTTGTTCCTCGCCTTGGTCGTTGAAGGCAACGACTCTTCGGGAGTAAGGCTTGAGCGATGGCAAGTGCAGCCAAACTAAAACCGGGGGCTCGCCAAAATCAATCCACTCAAACATGGCAGGCCCACACTTGGCCGACCCATGTTTAACCATCATGTAGTACAGAGCAAACTGCATGTAGCGAGCGAGGTATTGATGGGATGGCTGTTCTTGCCTCCACTTCCAATCAAACACAACAAGCCGGTCTTTGCCGTAGCCAAATACGTTTTGGGTGTCACGAATCATCAGGTCGAGATGAGAGGCAAACTCAATCCCATCCAGCGACCACCTCACAGGAATTTCAGCGCCTAGGAATTGGCATCGCGAAAATTTCTGCGCAAAACGATCTCGGTACAAGTGGACAATGTTCGTGACCTCAGCCAGAATATCCTGCAAGTTGTTGGTTACGGCCTCACTGATATCCCTGCTTTCTTCGACCAGTTGCTTGTGTGTGTCCGCCGCAGCCGCGACCGTTACGCTCGACGGGTCTTGGTCGAAACCCATCTCGTGTAACAACTCGCACGCGCGGCCTGCCACCAAGCCACGATAAAGAGCGGTGGTTGCTTGCCCTTCAGTTTCTCCGCGAAAGCGGTGGTAAACCTTGCGCAGGCAGTCGGCGGTGAGGTCGCTGCTATGTATCTCTTCAACTCGCATTTTGTATCACTCCTTGGCTAATGCAAAATCTGGCGGGAAAACAGGTGCGACAGGTTGGGGATCCCCAACCAAAATGTTTTCCCGGGTATTCACTTCTGATTCAATTACCAGATTGACCTTGGCTACATAGTCCAAAGTTGGCGAAGCCTTTTTGTGAAGCACATGGTAAAAATGAGGAAGGTTCACTTCAGCCTTGGCCGCGATGCTTCTCGCTGAAATTCCATACTTCCGCATAACAGCCTTCCAAGTGTCAGGCAAATTTACAATTTCGTTCACAGTCATTTAAGTTCCCTTGTTGGGTGTCATGGGTATCACGAAACCACCGGCACGAGCCGAAGCCCGTGCCGGTGACAGGAGGAAAGAGATTCAGTGTCCAAGCGCCGCCAGCAGTTCTTCCATCTGCTTTTCTAGGCGGTTGACTTTTGCTACCAAAGCACCGTACTTCAGGGCGTTGCCGTTGAACGTCGAGCCAGCGGCGGTAACAGGCCGAGGCCACTCCCAATCAATTCCGTCTCGCACGATCATCGCAATGGTCGTGTGGGAGATGGAGAAGCCTAACGCTTCCGATGCCATTCCCGCTGCTTGATGGTACGTCGGCCGCTTCTCGTGAACAAGGTCTTTGTTCCCCTGAAGCCACGCCATCACCTTGACCTTGCGTGCGAAGGGGAGTCGTCTACTTTGATCTGCCATTGCTATCTCCTAATTCTTGTACGAACAGCGTTGATGCTTGTTCGATTGCCTGTTATACGCCGGGGGCGACACAATGTCAACCCCTCGGCGTATAGAAATCATTCTTCTGGGCCTGCAGCATCGGGCGACATCACGAATTCCATGAGCGCCTGAAAGGATGGGTTGCGGCACATAGCCTTGGCCGTACCGGTACCGTCAAACTCGGTGAGAAGTTTCTCCATGTCCAACTCTGGGGCAAGGGAATGGCCACCCACCATTCCGCTAAGTTCCGGGTTGAAGTGGTAACCAAACTGACGCACCAAACTGACTGCTCCGATTGCGAGACGGAATGCGTCACAAATCTGGAATCGTTCCTGCTTATCCAATTCTTCCAAGTCGTCCGAAAGAGTTGGGAATTCCGCCCACAACTCCATGCAAGCGTCCAACTTCCTGAAGACCGAAGAGGCAAATCTAATTGCCGCTTCCTGATGGTCTTCTGCGACACCGTTGCACACGGCGGAAAAATCTACCGAAGCAACGATACTAATCTTGGCGTAAGCCTCAGCATCAATCGATTTCGCCACGGCGGCATACTGTATCTGGGCAGGCGGCACGCCCAGATCGCTCATGATTTCCTCGACCCTGCCGAGGTAATTAGTGGCAGCCTCGATGGGCCGCCGGTTCGCTAGAAGGTCGAGGCACTCGGCTGTGACCTCACGACATTTTTTCGTGGCTTCGTCTTCGCTTGATTCTTCTTCGTTCATTACAATTCTCCTTGTTGGGGATCCCCAACTACAGGGTTGCGGCGAGCCGTTCTACAAGAATCGGCCCCAACGGAATGGATGTATCGGGCAGGGTGATGGTGGTAGGCATGTCCCAGATACCACCGCGGCGTGCTGCGTGAACAGCCGAGTTACCAAACAGAATCGGGACCAACTCAATGCCGTCGTTCTGGCACTGCTGTACCAGTCTGCGACAGTCTTCTGTGCAACCATCGGTCAGGAAAAACAATACACGACGCGACTCGTTGCGCATCGAGAGGTGCATCATGCCCTGCTCGATTGCCTTGAAAGCCTCGGTCCCGCCACCCCACGCTGCGGTAAAACGCCTAGCCACTCGGGAGGTTGGTTGGTTGAACATCTTCTCGACCATGAATCCGTTGGAGTAGCGGATAATGAGCGATGGGATCTTTGCCCGTTCGCACGCTACACACAACATGCTGGCCGCACGCCAAGCGTTAGTGGACTCGTCATTACCCATCGAGCCAGAGTCGTCGATGAGCATTGCGACCGCAGTGCCACGCACACGATCGCGGTGCCGACGCCGAAGCACGCCGGTGGTTAGTCCACGAAGAAACGCGGGTACGTTGCGTTGGGAAACACGAATACCTGAGTCCTTGGGTTGCGAGTATGAGGCACGAGACATGCCACGCAGTTTGTCCACCACTGCTTGAGCCATTCCCGCAGCCCAAAGCCCCCAACGGTAGTTATGTACAGCCGACTCAGCATCAGGCACTCGGCCACGACGGTCGCTCACGGACCCAAAGGAAAGGCCCCGAGCCTTGCCCTTGATGTCTGCATCGTTGATCCGCTCCTCCTTGGTGGTGGTGCCGTCCTCGTTCTCGACATACCCAGCGTTGAGGCCGCACGCTGCCTGCTCGACCGCGCCACCACCCCACTGGTCTCCTTCGCACATGGCCGCTGGAGTGTCTTGGGCCACACACAGATCGTTGAGTGCGGCCTTGAAGGCTTGCCCCAAGTCTGGTATGTCTGCATCTTCGCCGCCCATAGGAAATCCACCCCGACTGTTGCCCTGCCCATACTCACAGTCGTTCTCGAACTCCTCCGGGGAATCGTCAGGAGACAGGGACTGAAGCAACCGGTAGATCCGATCCGCCAGTGGGATCAAGGAGGAGGTCTTCGGGTAGTTTTCGGGTTGATCGTCGATGGCCTCGACGCCCTTGAAGATGCCCGCACGCTTGAAGGCGTAGTCCAGCAGCAGCAGGTGATCCTGACCCGTAGCCTTGAGCGCCGACTCGTCACCCATGTCGGGGAAGTGTGTGCGTTCGATCAACAGGTAACACAGCAGGTCGTTGATCGTCCACTCGCCCATCTTCTCTCGATGCTTGGCGAGCATACGCCGGGTGATGGAACGCCCTTGTTGGTACACGCCCCGCATCATCATCTCTTGTGATGCGATGGCCTCGATGCGAATGTCCTCGAGGCAGTTGATGATGTGGGCATACAACTTGCAGACGGAAGCACCCTGCCGCAGCATGTCCTCCTTACGCTCGGAGTGCTGGATGTGTGCGTACTCGTGATGAACGAGGTAGCGAACGAAGTCAATCTCTTCCCATGCGAGATGACGCTTCATCGCTTGGGGTAGGTAGATTGTTTTCTCGCCATCGGTACACGCCCCGCCACCACTGACCCTGAGTTCGACGCCCTTGTTGAGCATCGACGACGCCATCCGACCGAGGGTCGAACACACGTCGTACGAGTACGTCTTCATCTTGTTGAAGTATTCGAACAATGCTAACTCCTTGTTGGGGATCCCCAACGGATGTAACTCGGAGGGGCGGGTACGCCCCAACCCCTCCGAGTAAACATGAGACAATGAAATCAGGAGATGCCCATCGCGTTGATCGCCAGTTCGTTGGCGACCTCACGATCACGGGCGGGCAACTGGCCGACCACACACAGGGCCAGTGCCTTCTTGAGATCCACGCCACGGGATCTCGCGTTGCAGTAACTGAGCATGTGCCGCAGGCACACTGGCTCGGTCATGCCCTCGAACGAGTCGCCCGAGTCAACGGACGCCACACTCTGGCGGGTCTTGCCCGCGAACTCGACAAGCCGCTTGGCCTCGGCAGCATCAAGGCCATTGATGACCATGAGTGCCGCCTCGTGTTGCGGATCCATGTAGTCCACGTTGAACGATGCCGATATGCGGCTGTTGAACGCAGAGTCGGACACGTTGGCAGCCGCATGGCGGCCAGTCGTGTCGCCGTGGCCCGATGTGTTGCGGGTCAACACGAACCGCATGTTGCCGTGGTTTGGCAACACCTCGCCATTCGGCAAGGTGTAGGGTCTACCCTCAACCACACCGTGGAACTCTGACTGCACCTCGGGCGGTGCATGGTCGAACTCGTCGAACACGATCACATGGATCTGGTTCGGATCGTTGGCCGCAGCACGCATGGCGACCGTGATCTCGCCATCCTCAAAGACCTGCTGGCCCCCTCGGATCTTGTCCACGCCGATCAACTGCTCGATCGGCTTGTCCTTGGTGAACTGGATGATGTGGACCGGCAGGCCCAGCGTGTTGCCCATGTGACGGGCGATGCTGGTCTTGCCCACACCGGGAGGGCCGACGAGTCCGGTGACGGTTTCGTGGAGAACCACATCGAACAAGTCGGCGGCGTCGAACTTGACCACGCCGCCGCCAGTACCGAGCCGCTGCGATGCGGACCAGTAGTCGTGGCAGTAGTTGGGGATCCCCAACGGGGCATCCCCCGAGCCATGAAAGATGAACTTGCGTCCGCACACCTTGACCATCGCATCATCACCCTCGATGGTCATGTTCGTACTTGGTTCGCGAACCAAGCGAAGCGACTCGACAATCTCTGCTGTGGCCCTCATCTTCGCGTTCGAAGATTCGACCATCTCTTTGGCCCGCTGCACGGAGGCGTGTGCCCACGCATGGACACTGGCTAATTTCTGGTCAAACATCTTGATGAGAAGACTGGCTGACTCGCCTTGCGGCAGGCCCATATCGACCAACTGCTGAATCTTGCCACGCGCGTCGTCTTGCCACGTCTGCATCAGATCCTTAGCCGTACCCCCAAGGATGTGCTGGCCGACGTGGAAGGTGTAGAAACCATCGTCGGTGACTTCGGGCAGCCACTTCGGGAGTGACCCCAATGCCTTGCTTGCTTCGAAGTAGACCGCGCGTTGGTGGCAATGGGCGTCCACCACATGCGCGACCGGCGAGCCTCGATTCGCACCGTCGGCTTCCGGTTCTTCCGTTGCGCACTCCGGCATGATCTCCGGGAGGGGGTGTGCGTCCTCCCACGCCACGATGGCGTTGGCGACATCCTCCTTCTTGATGGAGGTGGGAGCCGCCCCGATCGCACTGGCGATAGACCGAAGGGTCGACGCCCTGTTGCTGCTGGCGAGATCGTCAACCCGGATTCTTGGTGATGCCACCAGCATCGCCATCCTAAACCATTCGCAGGTGTTTTCCGGGGTTATGTCGTCGCAGTCCGGGTCGGAGGGATCGTTGTACCGGTACGAGATCAGGGCACCGAAAGAACTGGTCAGGGCCGTGATGAACTGCTCCACGTTGGTACAATTACGCACCTCATCACCTACATGGGCGACGATCTTGTCGTAGTCCATCTTGAAGTCGAACGCCGAATCGTTTCCGATCTTCATCCGAACAGAAGCAAGTCGGTAGTTCTCGGACAGTTTGTCCCCCTGCGGGGTGTTGAACCCGATGCAGGGTTGGTCGTCTTCGTCAATGAAGGGGACCATGTCCACCCAGACAACTTGTGGGCATTTGTCGTCTCCTTGAACATCAAAGAACAACGGGAGTTGGTTGCTGTGCTGATGGAGGCCGAGTTCGTACGGATTACGCATTTGCTATCTCTTTGCTGGCTGTGCCAGCGATGTGGTTGGGGATCCCCAACCGGGGGGGGGTCAGCAGTCTTCTGACTTGCTGAAGGTCTTCGGGGGGAAACAGGTGCAGTCCACGTCGAAACCGTGGAGAACCACCCATGAATGGCACAACAGTGCCGCGACGTTTCCGTCGAGGTGGTCGCAGTTGTGGACCTCCTCGCCAGAGCACTGGACGCTTCCGAAGAAGCGGTCAGGTGCAGAGGTGTCGGTCAGCCTGCTGACCGTGATGGTGCAGTTGCCGAGCATTGGGGTGAGCATTGGCCCGGTGTAGTAGTACGGTTTGACTTGAATCTCTGGCGTTGGCACGGGGGCCTCCTTCTTTGGTTTTGGTGGGTTGTCTCGGTCGGCTAGGAAGGAATGAACGCTTGGCATCAGTGGAACTCCGACCGGAGGACTCGGTCTCGGTCATGGTGGTCACAATCGTCTAAGACGACGATTGGCGGGTCGGGGTGGTCGCAGACGTAACAGTCGGAGATCACAGATCCTCGATCACGCCATGCGGCGAGATGATTTGCCGCGTGGCGGCCTGAGTCCGCCACAACCAGAACGTGGTCGTCGGCGAACGATTTGATGGCGACGGTCCCCGACAAGTCGGTTCCCGCCATTACTCTGGCGACAACCGGATGGCGGTTGGTTAGGGGGTTAAGAATCGTGTTCGGCATTGCTATGCTCCTTGTTGGGGATCCCCAACTGGTTGGACGGGTCACGGGGGAGGCTACACGCCTTCCCCCTTCCCATATGTATATTATACCATACAAGTGGCCTCTTGTCAAATGCGGGACTATTTCCGGGTCGTCAACCATAGTGGACGGTTCGGGCCTCTCTCGGCCCTGCGTGTCTTGCCCTCCGCGCGTGATGGACGATTGGGGATCCCCAACCCGGTTGGTCGGTTGGTCGGTTGGTTGGTGTGATACCCATTAGGGCCGTCCGGTTTGGTCGTCTTGTTCCGGTCGCGGTGGGTGGTGATGACACCCAGTGATACCCACGGGGTGGGCGCATAAAAAAACCCCCGACCCACTAGGGGCCGGGGGGGGGTCATCGACAGATCGGGCATCGGTCGCCCGGGAGGTCATGCCAGCCGTTACAGACTGGACACTGACTCAAGTCAAGTTGGGGATCCCCAACCTCCCCCCCCGTAGGGGGGGTGGGGGGGGTGGGGTCATGCATCGTTCGCATCCGCGATCGCGGCGGCAATCGCCCCGGATGCATTCGCATCGAGAGACTCCGCCTCGAGCGTCCGGCGAACGGCGATGTGATCGGCGATCGCCCGCAGCATCGTTTCGACCCCTTCCATCGGTCCGTCTTCGAGGAAGATTCCGTCTTCGTCGTTATGGTGTACTGCCGTGATCTCGGCAGTGATGGACTTCAGGCGGTCCGGAACCGCTCCGGCCTCCCGAATCGCACGAACGAACGTCGATGCCCGGAACCGCTTCGGTTCCGCTTTCGCATCCACCCCGTACTCCTTCTCGGCCGTTTCCGGATGCAAGTCGTGAACGATTTGATGAAACCGTTCTCGTTGGCCGTTGGGCGCTCCGGGATCGGCATCGAGCGCCGCTTGAATGAGCGGCGGTTCGACTTCCACTCCGGTCTCGGATTCGACGGCCTTCGCCGCGCTCTGCAGCGCCTTTACGAGGCCGTACACTGCAGAGAATGAAGTATCCGAGGATACGTCTGTGGGGATACTGACGTCATTCGTTTCCTCGAATGATCCCACCTTATAAGCCTTAGTGGCTTCGGACTTAAAAGCAGACCACCCCGACGCTCCGGGCTCCGGCATGCCAGCGATCTCGCCCGCGTGGGTGAACCGCCACCATGCTACCGGGCGGAGATCCGCCGCTTTGCCTTCGTCCGTGATCTGGCTACAGAACACGGAAAACGAGCGAAACTCGGCCTGCAGGGCGGCGGTTGCCGATGCCCGATTGGAGTATGCGGCGGTCGCGTCTTCCGACGCGCCGACGATACGGGAGAGGGCGGAAGTATCGCCCACGTTCATACCTAGAATCAAAGCCATAGTTGCTACCTCTAATAGTGTGGCCAGTTGGGGATGCCCAACTCGGCCGGTTTTAGTTTGAACCGCAACCCAACGCGGGTTGGCGGTTCGTGGTCACTTATTCACTTTCCAGAGAGCATTTCATCCGCCCCCAATACCGGGGTGCCGGTCGCATGGACAAATTGTACCACAGAACGGCATACCATGTACGCCCTTTATGGTATTGTGCATAACTTCGCGGTTATCCACAGACCATCCACGAAACGGCCGTACTGGAGCCCGTGGTCGTATCCGGATATTCGCCCGTTGGGAGTGCGGAATCCAGTAGGGGCGAACGTCTGGCCATTGGTGGGGTGTCGCGTTGGGGATCCCCAACCGCTACCGATATCACGTCCGACCGGAGCGATAGGGGGCGGGTGGTATCCCGAGCCACCAATATCCTAGGGGCGGAGAGTCTACGGACGGTCGGTCGTCGGTCGGTCGGGGCGGGGCAGCC
>Ga0209634_1000313_pt1 | contig 37215 bp, 40 predicted proteins | sample LinPmetageLP40_FD_184043 | JGI IMG/M metagenome (GOLD analysis project Ga0209634, IMG submission 184043) | Marine viral communities from the Pacific Ocean - LP-40 (SPAdes) (version 2) | ecosystem: Environmental > Aquatic > Marine > Oceanic | place: Pacific Ocean | collected 2010-08-26 | reverse complement strand
GGGAACCAACGATTTTTGAATTTTCATTTTAACTTTTTTTTTTTTTGAAAATGAAAATTGGATAAATTTATAAATTAGAATGACTTTTTAAATATTTAATAATTAATTATATTATGTTTAGTCTTAGCATATTACATGTATTAAATCTAATATTATATTAGACAATAATTGTTTAGGATACAATAAAGATGCCATACACAATATTTACTAGATATAATAACAAAATAATAGTTTTTGAAAATATTAAAGGAAAAATTAAAACAATTAAATATTATATACATTTACGATAACAAGGATTTGAATACTAAAAATTAATTAAGTTCAATCAAAGTTCCACCTGACTGAGGTTAGCTACCTTTAGCTATAAAATTTGTAAGAAAGTAATTCTCTAAAATTAAATGGTCTTTTCCATTTGGTTGTCGAGAAGTAATCCCACCTCTTTTCTCATCCATACATAATCTTAATTCGTTAACAAGGTTGAATTTTACGGTAAAACATATAATATCTACTAAATTTGGTATAGTACCACTGAGACCGTAATAGTCATCGTAATTTAGTACAAATTTTGACCAAAACTTTTCAGAGTAATAAATATAGGAAGTTTTGGCCTCTTTAGTTAAAGTCGGAGGAGGATACCATGTAGTCTGATGGTTAGAGTCTTTAATTGTTTTCCTAATTTTTGAATAAATTTTTTTAATAATTTTAAGCAGATAAGATATTTTTTCTTTTCTATCAATCAATTTGAGGTCTTCCAAACTTTCAAGATATTCTATTATTTTTTGTGGTCTACAATTAATAATATTATCATTTGTAATAAAATATTGTATATTTTTATTACTTGGACGACGATATGTATTCAATTTTAATAAATATTTATAACTGTCATCAATAGTATTGTTTGATATTTCAATATTATACGGTTTTTTCTTATTAATTTTGTCCGAATAAAATGATACTAAGGCAAATTCTAAATCTTTTATTAAATTTAAAATAGATTTGGATTCAAATAAACTTTCGGAATGTTTTAATGTCCTAATTATTTGTTCCAAATTACCAATAAACCTTTCCTCTTTAATGCTACAATGATATTTTGTTGTAGGAACATAAAGCCTAACGTAGTTTGACGGACACCTTCCAGTATAACCCATCTTTGGGTTGGTGGCATTCACCCAGCCATCGTCCACAAACGATACGTTAACCAGTTCGTCACCCTCAGAAATGCTCATCTCATTTGCATCGTCAGCTTCATAATCGTATTCAGCGATGTAAGTATCACCTACACCTATAACTGCTTTTGTGGTAAGACATCGTCTTTTTTCTTCTTCAAATAATTTACATGATAAACAATCCCCATCTCTAGTTTCAACATCTAAACATGTATTACATCTGAATTTAGTATTATTATCATGATAGTCTACATATTTTAGTATTGTATTTTTTTTGTATCTTTCAATATACTCCCCAAAATATTTATCAAAATAATCCATAGTTTGTTCACTTGACCGGCCATGACTATACGTTTTTCTTTTATCAATTTCATTACATTTGATATAATATTTATTAAATTTATCAATAGATAGTTTAAAATGACCTTCTTCATCACTTGAATCTATTGGGTAATGTGTATTTTTATCATCTAATAGTTGTTGCAAATCATAATTGATATGATTTGTAATAAATCTATACTGATTACTTGTAGTTAAATAACTTGTCAAGATTTTTAGAAATCCCGTAAACCCTGCTATAAATAAAGCTTCTTCATTATCTTTGGCTACTTCTATAGCCTTTTTCCTTTTTTTGGCTTCCAATAATCTATTCCATCTAGTTCTTCCATATTCTAGTGTTCCAATCATATCTATAAATTTTATATCTATATCAATATCTGGATTCAATGACAAACTCCGATAAATATAACTGTGATGTGAACTTAATGGGGTTATATTATATTCTAATTCAGGATAAATTTCATCAATCTTTTGTTTAACTTGAGTTTCAAGATGTGTTAACATTTCATCCAGTTCATCTTCTAAAATTAATTGTTTAGAAGAATTTATAGTCATATCGTCACATTTATTCGGAACTATAATAAGTTTATTGTGAATATCGCGATTACAAGAATTGCGTTTACACCCTTGAATGATTTGTGTTAAGATATCTATCTCATCACTAGTATAGAGAGCTAAATATATATCAACTACAAATATGATAATATCAAACTTGTAGAAGTTATTTTCTAAATATTGAAAATATAATTTATGTGTTCTGGCACCTTTGAGACCAGGAATATCATAAATATTTAAATATGTATTATCTATTAATTCTGGAAGATCCGGAATTCTAGGAACAAAATGTTTAACCTCCTGAATGTCAGATTCTATAATGTCTTCCCGATTCTCTGTTTTTTTTGTAAGATTTTGATTTATTTCAAAGTTTTTAGCCATAATTATATCTTTTGACCTCTTAGAGGCTTCTCTGTTTAAAAATAGTTTAGATTCACAATAAACCTGTGGTGTCATTGTGGTTCGTTTAATCTTACAATCAGAATATGTTCTTCCAAAAATAGCATTTAGTAAAGTGCTTTTACCTACACTTACCGCCCCCACAATTGCTATGTTAATGTCATTCATATTATCAATAATAAAATATTAAGTTAAAATTCAATTTTGATACAATCAAGAACAATATTAAAGAATAGTAATGATTCTAAAGTTATAAAATATATGGTGATATTCCAAAAAATAATCAGAAAAAAAATGGGGTCTGGGGTGACTAACGTTTTCAAATTTTCATTTATAAAAAAATTTTTTAGAAAAGTATAGTTGAATAAATTAAATTTGATTAAAATGATGTTACATTTGATAAAAAATGACTAAACAAACTTTTGGAAAAATTATTATAAGAACAAGTTATGCTATGGATGGAGAATATTTTAAAAGTATAAATGAATATAATGTTATAGTTACTAATTGGTGGGGGAAAGGCGAATTTTGTAATCAAGCTAAAGAAGTAAAAATGAATGATATTTATTATCGACAAACCAAAAAAAATGGTTGGAGGGAATATAATAAACTTAGAACACCTAGATATATTCAAAATACTATAAAACAAATTACTTTTATACCAAATAAGTATGCCGATATATCTAACAACATGTCAAGTATTAGTTTATAAATATTATTCGATTTATTAATAAAATAAAAATGTTATTTTTTATTAATGGATACTTTAAAAAAAAAAATTTACCATTTATATAATATGAATCAGGCATATAATTTAGAAGAATATAATGAATTAATTAGACAGTGTGTTGTGCTATATGAAATGTCTGCTGTAGTATTTTTATACGATAATATGAAACATCATAAAATTACTCCTAATAAGGAGACATTTAAATTAATAAATAAATTGCATAGTAAGACGTGTCCTGAAAATAATTTATTAGTTATTAAAGACCAAAATATAGGGAAACTTAAACCTAGAAGAAGAATACATAAAATAATGAAAGGGTATAATTATGGTGGTAATTATAGTAATGCATTGAAAAATGTTGAATTAGTAAAATCACATGTAATTCTAAATCCAGAAACAAGAAAATATAATAGAATTAAATTGGCAAAAAATATAAGTAATAATTGTAATATATCATTTGATGATGCAAGGTATATTATAACCCATCTAAAAAAAACAAAATTTTTAATAGATTATAATGTAAATTATCAAAAATCAATTACCGATTTTTTTCCATAGTAAAATCTATATTTTATAAAATTGAATCTATTTTTTCATAATTATATATTAAATGAGTTATAGTGAATTCAGTTTTGAATATACTGATGAGTACTATATGTTGAAAAAACTGTATGAAAATATAAATCCATTACTAAAATCTAATACCAATCATGAAATAGTTATTTCTCCTAACATTGAATTTAATGTATTTCATGGTGATATAACTAAAGGTATCAAGTGGATATGGGCAAGTACTAAACCTGCATTAAATTATTTTACTAAGTTTTTTGAGTCTATAAATTTAGAAGAAAAATTAGATATGTTTTCTTCTAAATTTATTATTCGGGGAGCTAGTTTCATTACCCTAAATACATCTGAAGTTATAGAATCTGACTTTCATTTGGATGCTGTAAGTCAATACGATAATTCAGATACTAATATATTGACGATTATATTCCCACTTTACCCAATTGATATAAATATGGGTAATTTGGAGTACGAAGATGCGGGTGGTATCAAGGTGTATAAATATAAACCAAATAATATTATAGTTTGGGATTCTTGTAAATTTTCTCATAGAACTCAACCATATGTATTGGACGAAGAAAAAAAAAGAGTTTTAGTATCTATTAATTTATCAACAGAAGAAGTATGGGCTGTAAATACAATTAATAAATGTCTTAGAGCACAAGGAGCAACTAAATTAACCTAATAGATAAAAATAATTATAAATTATTTACAATAATCATAACTAAGTTTATCCCCTGTTTTTTTATCTTTACATAATTCTTTATTCACTTTACATTTTTTTGATTTAGTACATATCCCCGTAATTAAATCACAAATGTTATTATATTTACAATCATCCATACAAATACAATCGTTTATAGTTGTTTTAGACTCTAATCCTATATCTGAATATCTATTTAAAATATTATTTTCTAATAATAAATAATTTCCTACAGAATACATATATTGGTCATTATTAATACTGGAGTTTGGTATAAGTCCATTTAAATGCCTTTTTATTTCTGTTTCAAATAATTTCCAAAATTTATTATGTTTGTTAATATTATCTTTTGTCATCAATTTACTTAGCCTTTCACCTATATAAAATCCATTGTCATAAAAAAATTTTGAAGGTTTTGTGCTATTTGAATATTTAAAAATAACTCTACCCCAATCAATTATTCCTATTCTACCAGCTTTATAGTAAATATTCCCTTCATGTAGGTCGGTATGTTTAACTTCTAATAAATTACATATTATATTCATTGCGTGTAATTTAAACAACACTGTTTTATTATCTAAAGATTTTATTTCATTCAAAGGTTTATATTTAATTTTTCTTAAATTTAATTCTTTATATTTTACATTATGTTTAGTAATAGTAATCGATTCTCCACCCATACTGATTTCACTAATTTTCGGTTCTTTACTAACCCATATTTTTTCCGGTATCGGTATATATGGTATAAATAATTTATATTCAATATCTAAAACATCATGTAAATATTCACAAATAAAATATAAATAGGTTTTAATGCAACATTCTTTAAGTATATCCTTTAGTTCACCCAATTGATTCACATAAACATATTTTGATTTTTTCGGCATAAATACTGTTTTATACATTCCAGAATTAGATTCTTCTTTATTTTGATTGACACAACATTTATTAATACAAAATGATACACCTTCTTTACAATCACCTAAACTATTACATTTTTTTATACATTTAGACATTTAATATAATTAAATATATTTAAATTATAAATTCTAAGTTAAATATTAATTATTAAAATTTAATAGCCTAAATGTATTTTATAATTCTATTTATATTAATACTCATTTAATGTAAATAATATAAAACAATACAGAGATAATAAATTTGTATAATCCTGTATCTTTTATTAATAATTTAAATTATATTTTTATTAATTTTTTTATTTTATCTTAATAAATATTATAATGAATTGTGAAAATTTAATACATTATCAATGTAATAATTTTAGTGACGAAAATAAAAAATGTAGACAATATACTGACAAAAAAACCAAAAAACATGGATTAAAACATATAAATAAAGAACTTATAAAATGCGGTAAAAAATCTTTAGAATGTAAAAATGGTTGGTTTGGTTGTGTTGAAAAAGATTGGACATCTTGGGCTAAGGCAAAGAAAAATACAGTTTCTAAAAAAGGTAAAAAAATTGTTAATTTAATAACACCTACACATCCATTAGTTAAAAATTTTTTAAAATGGTTAAATTATAATAAAGATATATTATTTAAAATATCCAATGAGTTAAAAAAAAATCCTAAGTTGCTTAAAGAAATATCTAATCATGTTTATGATAGTTCTGGAGATTTTGATTTACAAAAAATAAGAAAGATTCCACATATAAATACTCTATTTCCTAATTTAAAAGATTCATCTACAAATTCACGAAAATCAAGAAGTTCTCGTTTATCTAGAACTTCACGAAAATCAAGAAGTTCTCGTTCATCCAAAAAATCAGGAAGAAATTCTCCAAAAGGAGGTTCTAGAAAAATTGAAAGAACGCCAATTAAAAATAAACAAGGAATAATTGGATGGTTAATTACAAGACTTTTTCATGGTTGGATGCAAATGTGGGAGAGTTTTTTAGTAGGTGGACTAGTTGGTGCTGGTTTAAACTCAATATTGGGCGAGGAGTATGCTCCTCCTATTCTTTTATTATTTATGGTATTGTATACAACTTATTCCTTAAACGAAAAAGTAGAAATAGATATTAATTGGAATAAAGATATCAATAAAGGCGATTTTGTTGAATCTTATTATATTGATAAAGGAAAAAAAAGTGATGAAACAGTATATGGTACAATTAAAAGTATACCAAAAAAGTCATTGTCTAATTCAGTATTATATGCTAAATCTATGCCAAGAGTTAAAGTAATATTTAAAGATAGAGATAATGATCTTATAGAAAATGAAGTTCCTATGAATTGGATAGTTAATATTATTCGTACAGATGAAAATCCTCGTTATATTGGCATAAACGGAAAATTTTAAAACAGCTGAAATATTATGTAAATGCACTATAATTATATTTAAATGAACTATTTTTATAGCTATAAATACATCTAAATTTACGTATTTTAAGTTTTTTTTTGATATAGAAATTTAATATGATACTAATAATCATATTAAACTGTCTATAAAAGAATTTCAAATGTGACCAACAAAATGAGTATTAAAGGCAAAAAAACTGTTAATTAATTAAATAAATAAAAAATAATATAATATCATAATGAGTAAAAAACTATTATATTCAAATACAGTTAAAAGAAATACAACTTTAAAAATAAAAGAAATTCCGATAATATATTGGTTAAGACATTATGGTTTAGAAGAATTTCATCATACTATATTTGTGGAAAAACATATTATGCAAGCTTGGCCGCAAGGAATAAGTTATCCATATGAATATTCTCATTTATTAATAAATATAAAAACAAATATAGATTTATTGTTTTCTTTTAATGATAGTTTTAAATTTAAAGATGCTATATCTGTTCCTGTAGGTAGAAAACTATATAAAATGAATTTAGAAGGACTCATCACACAAGACCAAGTACAAGATAGTAATATTGAATATAGATTTTTTAAAGCATTTGAATTGTTACTAAGTCAGAAATCAGAATATAAAACAATGTTAAGTTTGTTTGAAAATAAACCATCAGAATCCAAATATAATAATATTATTGAAACTAATCTTAATTTTTTGAGTAGTTCTAAATACAAATTAAATTTTAAAAATATAATTGTAGACAAATTAAAAGTTATAACATTTGATGATTTATTGCATTGCAAACAGACCAGCTTTAATTTATTGCTATCGTTACCAATTGAAGATATAAAAAAATATATGTTGTATACAACTCATAGAACCGCTAAAATAACAGCCAAATTAAAACCATCATTTACTAAAGCTCAATTTATTAAATTTATAAATAATAATGAAAGTTTAAAGGTATTTGAGTCATGTTACAATAACTATGATTTAAATTATGTTAATAAAAGTTTAAAATCTAATTTTAATGCTAAAACATTATTATCTACACATAGAATGGATTTATTAGAATATTTTTTTTGTCCAACTGAAACTATAGAGTCAGAAATAACCGAAAAAATTTATAATACATTTTTCCCTGATAATGATCATATTTATATAAATAAGCAATTTAGTAAAATAGGAGAAACTATCCCAACAACAATTGCCAATAACGCGTATATGAAAAAAACAAACTTTAGAGTGTTTTTTATACAAGGCCATGGCGCATCATCAACTATTACTGATTATAGAAAAAAAGATAGAGTTGATTTTGAAAAGGTATTTTTAAATATAAATTCTAAGCAACGTGCAAAGGGTTTTAAACCATATAGATACAATGCAAATTTAGCTTGTAATATTGTAGCCGCTCAGCCGGTTGGAAGAAAATCTATTTTTGATATTATTAGGTTGCTAAATAAAATATTAAGTTCAAGATATAGAAATACTTTTTTACAAGGATTAATCAATTCAAATGAAATAGAACACATGCGATTATTAGAAAATATAGTTAATATGTATTGGAACCATTACTGTATTAAAAAGTATGATATCGATAAAAATGATGATTTACTATCATCATATCTAAAAAAATCAAAGTTGAAAAAAAAAATCTCTACTAAATCTTGGCAATATCCAAAAACACCAACTACAACTAGTGATATAGTTAATTTTGTTAAGTACAGTTACAATTATAAACCTATAAATACTAAATTTCATTTTAATACAAATCGTAGAGCTGAAGGGCTATTAGGTATTTTTGAATTAAATGATGAAAATGCGAATGATTTAATAAAACTAGATAATAAAGTAGTATCCAAATTATCAACTGATACAAAATTACATTTAGGATTAAAATTAAATGAATTATATGAATATAAAGATGATATACCAGAAAAAACTGAGAAAATTTTAAAATATAATAAAGCATTAAAATTTAAATCACCAAAAAATATACATACATTAGAGGATATAATAAAATTAATATTTTTAGAAGGGAAAATTAAACCTGATGAATATGTTATTATTATTGATAATGCATGTCGTGGATTGAAATTCATTCATCATTCACGATATAATTCTAAAAATAAACGTATGGGAAACACTATTAACTCATTACCACCAATACAAAAATTACATGTTGGAGTTTTAAGAGCAAAATCTATTGAAAATTCATTAACCCAATTTAAATAAGAGTTTCTTGGAAAATAAATAAAATCATAATAAATTTGAAATATTAATATTTTCAAAAATACATTTATTATAGAGTATTTAGTTTATTAATCTCATTTTTATTTGTAATATTCAATTAATTTACTAAAATTTAATATGTTCTATTATATTTTGATAATTCTGTTTCATATTCTATAATAGTATTATTATTTATCTTTTATAGTTTGTTCGTTACTTATTATCTCTTCATGTATAAATTTGAAATATTAATATTTTCAAAAATATGCAATAATGAATCATTGGTTAATACGTGTTAGTGATGGAGTGAATTTTAATAATAGTAAACTAGCTTTTTGGGAGTTAAAAGAGGACGTAATAATTGTATGAAAACAATTGTAAAAAAAATAAAACCTGATGATATTTTATGGTTTTTTACATCAAAAAAGTATGGAGGCAAAATTATAGGTATGGCAGAATATTCTCATTTTTATGATAGGCAAGATGAACCTCTTATAAAAATGAATACTTATACTAATATAGACCAAGGATGGATAGGTGATGATAATTGGGATATACAAATACACTATAAAAATTTATATTTAACAGAAAAACAAAGTATTCTTATTTGTATACAATGTGCTGGTAATATATTAAATTATGAAACATTTAGAAAAAAAATAGAGGAATATTTAAGTATACACTATAAAAACTTTAAATTTTATGCTGAACCTAAAAAATTTAATTAATAATTTGTATCTTGTATAATTTCTCTACAAACGGGACAATTAGCAATACAATTGTGGTGTACTTGGCGCTGTATCCATGCATTAATGCAATTAATATGAAATTTATGATTACAACTAGTTACTATTAATCCAATAGGGTGAATATTATATAAACATATTGGACATGTATCAGCCATCTTTAATGTTTTTTAAATATACAGATTAATCAATTTTTTACATATTGTGTTGTATTCAATTTATGGTTGATAAATCTTCAAAATAATTTTAGATAATTAAGATTGAAAGATAATCTAATCAAAGTTTTATAAATGAATATCGCTAAATATAATTATTTATTTGTGTGATACCATTGTAACACATTTTTTTACATTGTGTCCTATTTAATCCAACACTGGTACTAGGCAAACAATATCCATTTATAGAATTCCAATATCCTTTACCACAAATAGTATGACATTCATCCAATGTTCCACCCCCATATGTGCTGTTAGATACCATTAAACATTCATTATTGAAACATTTATATTTTTGATACGGATTAGGAATGGACGAAGGACACGAATTACACATAGAAGGGCAGCCCTGACGTATAGACGCACCATTTATAGGGTCAAAACAGTCTAACACTTTATATTTTGTTCCACATTGAGGGGCATCATTTTTACCATGACATAAATCACAATCTATACCACTCCATTTTTTATCATCACAATACTTACAATGGCCGGTTCCGTTTATCCCCGAAGAGTTTAGACCATGTTTACACGGGCATGATTTAGCACAATACCTACCATAAAAATCTTTAGAACAATCGTCGCAATCTAATCCAGTATAGCCTGGATAACAAGTCCGACAATGACCTGAACCAGTTATCCCGCAATCACAAATCCCCCCTATTTTAATACCAATTGGTGAAATACCCGTATTACATTTCATACCTGAACAATTTTGTCCATAATAATTAGTATCGCACTCATCACATCTATATCCAACCCAATGTTTATTACAAGGGCCACTACACTGTCCGGACCCGAATACTCCCGAATCACATTTTTTTATTCCATGCTCAAAAATACAATCGCAAGATTTATTACAACCTTGTCCATAATGGTTACTATCACAGTTATTACCTACATACGATGCTTTTATGTACCCATTATTTATTGAATTTTGAGGTACTGAAGAATATATAGTTTTAGCATCATGAGAAACTACAGATAAGTTATATTGTGGAGGGTAGGGATTTGGGGCAATTTTAATTGATATATTAAATAGTTCTGTTCCATTTATTAACGAAACAGCATGACCGTTATATTCATTATCTAATAGTATAATCGTACTATTATAATTATTTAATGAATATGTTGGTGGATAACAAGAATCAATATTATAAGCAGATTCATATCCTGATTTTAGCGCAGTCCAAACAAATTCATTCTCCCATTTTATAGTACCGTTATTTAAATTTATGGCGATTAATCTAGAACTAGTGGAACTAGAATTGTATTGGGATGGATATGTAGATGTAAATATTACTAAATTATTATTATACAGAACATTTATAGAGATATCTTCTTTTTCAAATAATGTAATTTCCCAAATTTTACCTATTGTTGTGTTGTCATTTATACACGATATTATATGAACATTATTCTGATAGGATTGGTATAATATATAACCATTCCCAACAAATTTTATCCATTCTATAGAACTACTTTCTTGGCATGCGTTTCCACATCCACTACCTAAACTTTTTCCAGATTTTAATGAATATATATTTGTAAGTGTATAACAACAACCATTATCTATTGGTGAATCTAAAACAATAAAGGAGCTATCTGCTCCTCTTACAGAACTTCCACGCCCCCCCCAAGGTATTCCTAAAACTCTTTTTGAACCATTAGATAACCAATTACTATTAATACTAAATTCACCTACATATCCTGTAGTGTAAACAATACCTTTAGTATTTATAAAGTTAATTGGGCCAGTAGGGTTTGAACCATCAGTTTCCATGTAAATAGTTTTAGCTGTAGGTATATCATAAACCTTCAAGGCTCTACCTTTCCAATCAGTTGTTGGACTTAAAATAATTCTATTTTCATTTGAAACTGTTCTAAATAAAGATAAAGAGTCAACATTATATTGTGGATTTCCGTAAATAGTTTTATTCCATAAAAGAGAACCATTATTTATATGTAATGTGTTAATATTAAAAGTATTATTTCCAGTTGAATACCCATATATAACATATTTATCAGTAGGAGATACAAATAATTGACCATTAACATATTTATGAGATATATATTTATTCCATCTTTCCGTTCCATTGTTTGAGTAAAGAGCATGAAGCACTAAATTGGTATTATTTAAGTAATTAGATTTATTAGAAACTGAGGATGATACAGTGAAAAGTGTTTCTTGGTTTGGAGAAAGCATCGTTTGACCTACACCCCCACATTGGTCTACAAACGCAAATGTCCTTATAGTTCTATCTTTGGGTGGATAAAAAATCCATTTTTCAGAGGCTGGTGGAGGAGAAGGGGTAATATTGTCATTACCAAGACAAATTGTTAGAAATAAAAGATTAATTAGTAAGTATTTTAGCATTATTATACAATGTATACCTCAATAAGTCAATTTTGTTTAAATAAACAGATTAAAAACAAAAATTATATTTTATCTAAATAATTAGTGTAATAATTAAAAACCTATTTAAGAAATAATGTTTACTTTAAAGAATATGATTATTATTGATTTTACAGTTCATTATCCACCAACAAGTTTAAAAAGACATCGTCATTCGAAACTTGGCAATCACACATACGACCCTAGTTCTAAAGATAAATCAGAATTTGTATCAAAAATGGCCAAGTTTCTACCTAAAAAACCACTAGAAGGTCCTATAAAAGCCGAATTAAGATTTTATGAAAAAAGACCAAAATCCCACTATAGAACTGGAAAATTTAGTAATTTGTTAAAAAAAGGTGTTTCAAATATTAATACTTCAAAAAGAGATATTGATAATTTTGTGAAATTCGTTTTAGATTCATTGAATAAAAAAATGTATCACGATGATTCTCAAATTTTTGAAATTATATGTGGGAAATACTTTTCAGAATCTGATGGTTATATAGAATGTAAATTTGAAGAGATTGATGAAAGTATAGAAGTTAACGAAATTATTAATCAACTTAATAATGACATATGAAATTAGATTTATAAATATAGATTATTTAAATATACAGATTTTTAAATATACAGATTTTTTAAAACGTTGATATCATGCGTAAATATCGTGTTGAAGAAACCCGAGACTTAAGTTAATTAAACACCATAAATTCTGATATATTTTTGAATTAACTATTACATATGAATTAAACTAAATAAATTATTAAAATCACAGCTAATTTTTTTTTATTTTATATAATTATATGTTTGGTATTTTAAGTTCAAAATCAAAAAAAAGAAAATCTACTAAATCACCAAAAAAGAAATCACCGAAAATGAAATCACCGAAAAAAATCAAAATTTTTCAATTAACATCTATTCCTAAAAAAAAGAAATACAATAATAATAGAGCAATATTAATAGAACAAAAATTAGAATCTAATAAAAAAATTTCAAAAAAAGAATCCAAGGAATGGCTATCATACTGGATTCACGAAAATTTATATAAATATGTATTTTTAAACTCGTCACTAACAGCTTGGTTTGAAACTAATTATTCTGCTAATAAAATCACCGATAAGTGTTTAGTAGGATTAGGTCGTGGATTTTATTCTGATGATTTTATAAAATATATAGATATCAGAGAAAAAATCAGGGATATTGATATGAAAATAGAAAATTATGCTGGTAAAGGAGTGCCACCAGAATATGCATTAGAATTTGTTAATTTATTATTGAAAGAACTTGGATTATTTTCGATAATGTGTCCCGGACTTTAATTAAAATACTATTTTTTTCATTTTAGGTCTAGTAACTTTTTTACTAGACATGAAAATAACAGATGAATTAAATGGGAGACGACCCCCAGAATCATCAAACTCCTTTTTCCAATGTCTTGGATAATCCCAATTAGACTCTTTTATTTTAAATAAGGTAGAACCTGTACCCGAATCATTGGGATATACACTATTATATATTCCATCAAACGGTCCATTTTTGGCTAAGATACAAACATAATTAATAGGCATTAATAAAAAATCAGAATCAGTAGCTAATTGATAGTCTTCTAAAAATAGCTGAATTACTTCTTTAATTTGTATTTTAAAAATATTGACGTCCAAACTTCTAAAAATATCTTTTATTCTATCTATATCTTTTTCTAATATTTCTGTAGTACCATTTATAATATCTTGAACTATCTTATTTAATTTTGTAGATGCTTCTACAAATTTATTAAATTTAGTTTTAGTATCTAAAATAATTGGATTTTCTAACTGTATTTTCTGCGTTAGTACTGATTTCCGTTTACCTTCTTGACTTTTAGCGTAACCATATAATCCTGAACCGAGTCCATGTCTAGTAATTTGTCCACTTAAAAAATGTTTTTTTTGGATAAATTCTGATGCAGATAGTTTACTACCAATTGGTCTTTCATTAAATATAAAAAATGTCATATAAATATATATTATATAATATATTAAATAATACATTTAATTTAATTATCTAATTCATCTCTAACTTGTATTAGCGCTTTTCCCAAAAGATTTTGACCGTAACTATTTTTATTTATATGATTTGCAGTTTGATAATTAACACCTATACCCCATATTTTATCATATGGAGATGCTTCGTAAAGTTTTTTACCTTTTGTAGATAAAAGTTTTTTTTTAATTTCTAAATTTTGATTAAATTTTAGTCTTAGAGCATCTACCATAATATCATATTTTTTAGAATTCCAGATATCTTCATCAAAATTTTTGACTTGACGTCCATATTTTTTAACCATTTTTGGATTAAGTTCAGTTAGGATTAGACATCTTAGTCTATTATTATTTGGGTCAAATGTTAAACATTTTTGATACATAAACCATTGTTCACTACAATTAAATGGGATACCATCATCTGTGAAATTTGTGGGATAAAAATTACTCATATATCCATTCTCATTATACTCTCTAAAAAAATATATATCATCTGACTTTTTATGATTATTTATATTATTCATTTTTATTTACAGAAATTATCATTGTTATCAATTTTATTATAATATATGTTATATGCAGTATTGATTTTTGTGTTTCCTTTCCAAAGGAAATCTTGGTAACGACTCATTATGATATAGTTATTAAATTATTTAAATAATTTAAAATTGATATTAATTGATTAAGTTTATAAATTATATGATGAATGATTATGATTATCTTAATTTAATTTGCGAAGATAATAATACTAATTTTTGCGATATTTGTAAAATTCCAGAAATTAGTTCTAAGATTAATAAAAAAGTACATATAACTAAATTTAATTATTTAACAAACTGTTCTAATTGTGATAAAAAATGTTGTGAAGAATGTGGTGATTTTACGGAGTGTATATTATGTAACAAAAGTTATTGTAAAAATTGTAATTATAATCCGATAATTAAATATGATGAAAATGAAAATAAAATTTTGTGTATAAATTGTCATGATGATAGTGATAGTGATAGTGATAGTGATAGTTATAATAGTTCAGATTATGGTTTTACTATGGAATTAATAGACACCTCTTTCAGTAATAAAATATTACATAAACACCGTATAAATTGCAACTTATGGGATTGTAGTTTTAAAAATTGTGGTGGTAGAAAAAAAAATGGAAATCTTAATGAATTGTCTCTATACGAATAACATGTTATATTTAAATCTTTTTATTAGAATATTCTAAATATTTAAACTGATGTCATGATATAGTTTTATTTTTTATCCAATTAATCAATTTTAATATTAAATATTATTCAAAATATTTAATAACATAGAATCTTTCTACGATTTTTTTTCCAGTACTTTTTTCATATCCTTTTGACACAGTATATGGTTTTAATCTTAAATTATTACATTTTAAAATTTGTCTAATAGTATTAATAGCGGGAAATCTTTGTTTTTTTAAACTATTTTTATGTAGACATGTTAACATTTCTGAATTGTACTCCTTTTTTAAACTAGGCATAAATTTATAATATTTTTCAATAATTTCAGGGTTACGAAGTAACTGTTGTTCAATACTAAGGTCAATTAATTCATCAATATTACTTACATTTACATTAATAATTTTTAGTAATTCAAACAATAATTCTAATTTCTTATCCATTATTATTTAATATATAAGTTTATTATTAATTAATTAATATTCCTTAAATTAATTATATTATATCTTTTATCTATATTAGTAATGATATTATATTTAGATACTTATTCATTAAAAATTCAAAAAAAATGGACATTAATTAAAGAATTGATATTACTTAGATTAGATGATAGTGACTCTATTTTTAGAGATATTTATCATGGTATGTATGATACTAATTATGTTGAATCTATCTTAAAAATGGATATAAATAATTTAGATAAAAGATATTTAATTATAGAAGAAGAACTAAATATCCTAAAAAGATATATAGAAAACTATTCTCCTAATAATCTTTCATTAAATATTATAGATAGATTAAATGGATGTAGTTTATTAGATATTTGTAAATATGGGTATTTTAAGTCAATGCCAATATATTTTAAATCTGGTGATTGGATAGTAGACACTAAAATATCAAATCTATTGTCTAATTTGGATATTACAGAAAATAATAAAAAGAAGCGCGTCATTATCTCCCGAAAGAATAAACGTTCAAAAACAAGTTTAAATAAAAAAACTAAAAAGAAATAGTATAATAATGAGTTTAGATATCAATTTAATATTAGATTCAGTTAAATCGGTTCCAAGGGAGACATTATCTGAAATAGTTACAGAAAGAGAAGATAAACTATATGAATTTTATGAAAAGTTTTTATCTATACCTAAAAATATACAAAATTTTGAACAGGCAAAAGAAACATTACAAAATTATAGATATGTAAAGTATGATAATATTCAGAAAGGTGATTTTGTAAAATATATTAGTGATAAATATTTCTATGATATAGAAGTAAAAGGTGGTGGAACAGTAATAGATAAAAAAAATGGTAATTGTTTGTTAAGAGCGGTTAAAATTTGGACAGCCAAGTCAAAGGTTTTTTTTAAAAGAATAACTAATGAAGAAATGGCAAAATTATTTATGATTGACATTATTAATAAAGAAAAATTGAATATTTAATTATTTTAATGATTATGTATTAATGATTACTAATAAATGTTCTAATACTGATTTAAAATATGTTGAATCATCATTAAGACAAATTAAAGAATATGTATTATTTGATTTGGCAAACACGGTATTAAAAGACCTGTATACATATGAATATTTACATTATGATTTTATAGAACCTTTTAGACCAAATGAAATTAAAAGAGAACAAACGCCTAAAAAATTGAGAATAATAGATAATTATAATAGGTGTCATGCTAATGTTTGGAAAAATGGTAAAAAAATTCGTTGTAATAAGCATAAATTAAAAAAAATAGATTATTGTCGGATTCATTTAACTAAAAGAAATTATGGAATAATAGACTAATATTATTTTCTAATATAATGATATATGAATATAGATAATTGTGATTGTACTGGAAATAACGCTAATATAATTAATAATTTAATGCAAAATCCTAATAATAATATCAATGCTAATATTAATAATAATATGAATAATATGAATAATATGAATATGAATAATATGAATAATATGAATAATATGAATAATATGAATAATATGAATGATTTGAGTATGTTAACAACTAATAATCCAATGATGAATCAAAGAGATAATAATTTAACTAATTTTGGAAATGTTGGTAATACTACAAAAAGCATGAGTATCAATGCGGTTAGAAATATTGCAGAGACTAAACCAATACCTAAAGCAAATCCATATTTAGAAGATGTTACTAAAAATATCTCCCAAGATATTGGTCAAATAATAAATCAAACTTATATATCAAGTTTAAATCATATCATACTTGGCTTTATGTTGGCTTCAGCTCTTGCTTGGCATGAAGCAGTTAAATTTTTTATTAGTCGTTCTATTAAATTTAATAAAGGAAATCCGATGTATTACATATACTATGCGGGGTCTATAACAATCTTATCTGCATTATTATTTACATTTACTAAAAAATATATTAGTAAAAAGGTGAAGGAACCTAAAATTATGTATGCGGTTACAGGATAAAAATATGTTATTCTATAATAATGAATTATTTAAAATATTTTTTTATATTTATATTTCTAATATCTATTTGTATAAATTTACAATTAGAAACTAGAATCTTATTAAGCATATTCTTATCTAGTTTAGGTGTTTATTTTATTTATATGAAAGATATAAAATCTGATGTTACACTTACTAAAGAAAACAAAAAAATTAGCAATAAAAAACAAATGATACATAAAAATGAAAAATTTTTAGAAATCGTACAAGAAATTAATGTTTTTAAAAAATATAATAAAAAAACATATAATGATTTTTTGATACATTTAGATAATTTCTTAATTATTTTAGATGATATTAACTATAAAGATATAAAATTAAGACATATGTTTGAAAATTTACTAAATGAACGAAAAAAAATGTTAAATACCATATCTTCTATGATTTATTCGTGTCCAAAAATATATGAATCATTGTTAGAAAAAAATATAGACAAATTGGACCGACTTTCTTATAATTATATAAAAACGGCAGAAAATAAATTAAATAATTTATGGCTGGATAATATAGATAATTCTAAGTTCGAATATGATATAGATGAACCTAAAGCAAATGATATTAATATCGAAAATAACTATGAACTATATTAAAATCTGTTTATATATTAATGACAAAAACTAAAAAAAACCAAAAAGGTGGAGGTCCTAAAAATTGTTCTAAAAAAGAACCATTTAATATATGGATGAGTTTAAACTCAGTTGTAGGTGGTGGAAACAAAAAGAGGAGAAGTAAACAAAAAAGGAAAAAGAAAAGAAACAAATTAAAATAAAATGATTTATTTAAATTACTTAAGGCGTATAAATCGATTATATATACTTAAAGAATGCCTGGTATACCTGGTAATTCATATTATGGTAATAATATCACTGGTAAACAGAATTTGTTAATGACATCTCTAACTAAATTTTATGCAAATAATAATATTCAAGAAATATTATCAATTTTGAATGGTAAATCTAAAACATCATTGCGTATAATTGATTGGTTTGTAACAAATTATGCTAAAAAAAATAATATAGTATATTATTTGAAATCTAAACATTTAAAAGACAAAGAGGATTTAGAATTAAAAAAAAGTAAAAAAAAAATTAAGAAGAATAATTCAAGTAGTAAATCATATGAAATGATACCACCATCATCAAGTGGTTATATGCAATTTATAGTTTATTTGAATTATAAATCACAATTAAAAGCTTATTCTAAAAAACAATTTGATCCATTTTGTAGACGTGATAGAATACAATTTTATTATGATAAAGATAAGTTTATAATTACAACTGTTGGACAACTTAATTTTTTTAGATGGGCATTAGAACATAATGTATTAGAATATATAAAAAATAATATTAAAACCATAGAAGAAGATATGAATTCTAATATTAGGAAATCATTAAAAGAAGGTACTACTGGTAAAAAAGAAAGTACTGTTGGTAAAAAAGTTAGTCCTAAAAATTTAAAAACGATTCATAGTGAAAACTTAACAAAAAAAGATAGAAAAAAACGAAAAGAATTGTCCGTATCCGCTACAAAAACACTAAATAAACATGCTATAAATGTGGTTGTAGCATTTGATTAATTATCCAATTAAATACACTGAAAGGTTTATTAATAGTTACATTTTATTTAATCTATTTATTAGCATAATCCATATGAATATAATAATTACACTCATATGGTTATGTATTACTAATATTATCTAAATATATTCAATATTTATTTTTCATCATTAATTTCTGTAATTTCGGGTTCTTCTAGAATTTTTATATAACCAGCTTTATATAATTTATATAAATTGTCTTTTTCTACCTTTTCATCTATGCTTTCTTTTTCATTAAATATATAAATATAATTTTTTTCTAAATTAACACTCCAAGTTACATTTTTATAGCCATTTTTTAATACAAAAAATTTAGGCGAACCATTTTTAATTAATTTACCACCAAATCTAAACTTACCTTTGTCTGTAATATATCTTACCCTACTTCCTACTGGAACACAGTCAAAGTATTTTGGGTCAACATTAATATACCCTTTAAGATTTTCTTTAATGAATTCTATATTTTTACATACAGATTCTTGATATGATTGTACATCATCCATAATATTAATAAATATAATTTAATTTTTATATAACCGTTCTTCCATAATCAGATTTCCAATCAGCTTCTTTTCTATCTACATTTTCATTTCGATTTATCATTGCCTTAATTATATAAGAATCTAATTTCATATTTTCAAACTCATATAATAAACTATTTGTATCTTTAGGAAAACATGTTCCACCATAACCATATTTGTTATCTGGACCAGGAACATGGGTATGTGATTCACCAATACGTTTATCTTTCGCCGCCAGATTTCGAACTGTTTCATAATTTATGTCCTTTTTTTGACAATATTGATTTATTTCATTACAAAATGATACCTTTAGAGCTAAAAAATTATTTTTAAATAATTTAACCATTTCTGCCTCCTTATTAGATACAAAAAAAACATTATTATGTGAAATAACTTTATTTTTATGTGCACAATTTATTAATTTCGAAATTAAATCTTTGGCCAATTGAGAGTTATTATATAGTCCAAAAATCCAATTTTCATTATTAACAAAATCATGCACATAATTTTTCTCCGTTAGAAATTCAGGCATAAAATGACACCCTAATTTGTCTGAAATACCAGGTGTAATAGTTGACCTTATAAATATTTCGGATTTAAAATTTGGTATATTTTTTAATTTATGTGTCACATCTAATATTATATCAATATGACAACTTCCATCTTTATTCATAGGGGTTGGTACACAAATAAAAATTATAGAACACGTACCTAAATCGTTAAATTTGATATCTTCGGGGTGACACAATTTTGGATTTTTATCATATACTATAATTTCTATATCTTTACAAGTAAGCAAATATGTTGCTCTACCAACAAAACCATTACCTACAATACCTATTTTCATATATCTATATTAATATTATTAATTTATTTTTTATACGTGTGATTAAATATTTTTTCACTAACTATATCCGAACAAAAATAATTAATTTTTAAAAAGTTTTTAAATAATTCTCCTTTTTCGTTGTTATTCAACTGCTTCTTTTTACAAATCCATTCTAATAAATATGTATTTTGTTTTTTAATAATATTAGATATTACGGTTACACCAAATGGTGTTTTATAATTATTTTCTAAAAAATTTTCATATTTTTCTCGTTTATTCTTACTATCACGTAATCTATCTAATGTACCATTTTTATATGTGGATTGTTCCATTATTTTTTTTCTTATAAAAAGGTAATGAATCAGACAGATGAAATAGAATTTCAATTTTTAAAAGAAAAATTACAAGAATATGTAAAAGAATATTTAGAACTTGATGAAGAAATTAAAGTATTAGCGAAAGCTTCTAAAGATAGGAAAGATAGAAAAAAGGATTTATCCAACAATATTTTAGATACTATGAAACAATTTAATATTTCACAAATGAATACTAAAGATGGAAAATTAAGCTATAATATAAGAAATAATAAAGTACCACTTAATAAAGTAAATATAACAAAAACATTAACATCATATTTTAAGAATGAAACACAAGCATCAGAGATATGTAAATATATACTAGAAAACAGAGAAACAGTTGAAAAAATATCACTAAAAAGAACAAAGGTAAAAATACAAAATAATTAATTTATAATATAATATTATATGAATAGTAACAATAACACTAATAAATCATCAATTAAAGATATTTTAAGCAAACGTTTACTAGGTTTATTTATTATTTTAATTTTTGGTTCTAGCTTATACATATTTTTAGGTTTAAATAATAAAATTACCTTTATAATAATAATTATATTATCGTTTTTTATTATAAAAAACATTGATATTAATATCCATGAAACTGATTATTATTAGAATCTTTTAGAAAAAAAATAGTATTCTATTATATATGAATATAATTTTAACATTTTTTTTGTCTTTCACTATAACCTTAATAATTAGACTTTTATTTAATACATTATCCAATTTTACAGTATTTTTATTATTTTGCAATATATTCTTATTAAATATTATTAACTTACTTTACAAAAATACCAAAAAAATTAAAAAAAAAAAAAAAATTTTTAAAATTAATATTAAGAGGTGTACTCCTAAAATATCTCCAATCATGAAAGAATGGACATCAGATAAAATAATTCCATTAAAAAAATATAATAGAAATGATTGTACCAATGATAGTAGTTGTGTTATTTCACCTGATAAAAATAATTTATTTCCAAATAAAAATTATTCAGCTTCGCAAAATATGGTTAAACCAACAATTAAACTAACAGGTGAAATATTATATTCGATGAATCATTGTAAACTTTGTAATTCTATTTTAGATCTAAATAATAATAAAGTTACTGAAAATTTTACCACATTTAATCCTTATAGACCAAATGATTCTTATTCGAATCCTGATAAAATTAAAAGAAAACAAAAAATAGAAGATATACTAAATACTATTATGTCTAATATTAAAAACAATAAATCACATACTAATATTAATATAGAAGATATTAAAAAAGTTTCTAAAGATTTATGCTTACATTGCAAAACTGGACTTTGTTTAAATGATACCTGTTACTCCATTTAAGTAACATCTTTATACTTCGCATTTAATACATTTAGAATGTATTTTACAGTAATCTCCATTATTTTTTTTCTTAGAACACTGCATCCCTTTATTTTTACCTTTAGAAAGTATAGTACAGCATTTATCTGGATTTAAATATTTTTTAAGTGAAGATAATTTTTCATTTTTTACATAAGAAATAAATTCTTTATATTCCCTATGAATATATTCAGAAGGTATAATCTTTTCTGGTAATTCTAAATATCCACCATCTAATCTACAATATGGACATTCCCTTATTTTATTATACCATTTACCATTATGTTTATTTTTTACATTATTTTTATAAGTTTCAAATATACACATATAATGAAATTTATGACCACATTTTAAAGTTATAAGTCTTTCATCATTATCATCATAGCATATTGGACAACAATCATTATTTATTTTATCCAGTACAATCATTATCTTATTATAATAAAAAAATTGATTAATCTTTAAATCAATACGATATATATATCCAAAAAAATTAGTAGTTATTATTAATGTCTGTAAAAAAAGCAAAGGATATTGATATTAATAATATAAAATTCAAAAAACACTTTAAAACTATCGATAATAATTATCAGATAGATATTAAATATAGATGTAATGACCAATTGGTCCCATTAATAATACAAACACCTAAATTATATATACCATTTGGAATAACCAAATATAATAATTATTGGTATATTGATATGTCACTATTTAATAACGAAACTGAAGAATTTATATTATTTTATAAATTTATTAAAAAAATTATTAAAATTGTAAAATTATATTCTAAAAAATACGATATTATTACAAAATCTCATAAATACATAGATATTATCAAACCTAAAAAAGATATTTATCCAGAAAGAATTAAATTCAAGTATTTAAATGAGGTAACATCCATTTTTAACATTAATAAAGATAAACTACCCGAAGACTCTATTACAAAAAAAATTTACGCAAAATCAATAATCCATATATCAAATTTATGGATTAATGAAAAATTTTGGGGTATTAATATTAATGTATTACAACTGTGCATTGATCCAATTATTAATTTAAAAGAATTCTCATTTATAGACGATGTACCGGATAATAATAAAGAAAAATATAGTAAATATTTTAAGTTATTATCCATGGGTGTTCCAAAAGATGCAGTTAAACAGAAATTAATTTTGGATAATTTAGACCCAAATATTATTGATGAAACTAAACAGTCTATTAAAACTATACCGTTATCTTTACCTTTAATTAATTTAAAACCTAAATTATTTAACCAAAATATATTAGGTGATATTAAATCTGGATTTAATTTAAAAAAAACAAAAATAAATAAAAAGCAAAAAAATCCTATTAGTTCACATCTAAATCCTATAAATTTAAAAGATATTTTGGACACTAGAAATAAACTTAAAAAAACTAAACAAAATTAGAACATGTTTAATTTTTTATTTTTATATATTACTATTATATAATGGGAGGTGCATTACTTCAATTAGTTGCATTAGGTTCTCAAGATAACTATTTAGTTGGCAATCCAAAAATATCATTTTTTAAATCGGTTTACAAACACCACACTAACTTTGCTATAGAATCTAAAGCACAAATATTTAAGGAAAATGTTACATTTGGGAAAAAAATTTCATGTACTATAGAACGTTCTGGCGATTTAATAAGTAAAATGATGTTAGAAATAAAACTACCTGCTATTGGTACTTCATCCAATATTAGCTGGATTAATAGTATTGGACATCATATTATCGAATATATAGAAATAGAAATTGGTGGTTTAGTAATCGACAAACATTATGGTAGTTGGATGGAGATATATAGCGAATTTTGTATACCAGAATCTTTACAACTTGGATACTATAAAATGATTGGTAAAACCGATGTATTCACTAATGTTAGTCAAAAAAATAGTATGAAATTATATATACCATTACAATTTTGGTTTTGTAAAAATATAGGTAATGCTCTACCATTGATTGCATTACAATATCATGATGTTAAAATTAATCTAAAATTAAGAGATTTCTCAGAATGTTGGTATTCTGGTTCGAGTGATGGAGTCATGGGATCAAACGTTCCAAATGAATTACAGATATCATCATGTCAATTGTTTACTGACTATGTATTTTTAGATATGGATGAAAGACGTAAATTTGCACAAAGTAGTCATGAATATCTAATAGAACAATTACAAGTAAATATCTTAAATAATGTTTCTGAAAAAAAAAAGTTAGAAAATGTATGTCTAACATTTAATCATCCGATTAAAGAGTTGTATTGGACTTTGCAGCTTAATTCTATTAATAAAATAAATGATTGGAATAATTTTAGTAATACTGTCAAAGACGATTCGTATTCAACAGACCAAGAAGAATCACTTAAGTCTGTAGTACTTTCTATAAATGGGCAAGAAAGATTCCAAGAACGCGACGCAGAGTATTTTAGATTAGTACAACCTTTTTATCATCATTCCAGAGTACCTAAATCATTTATTTATTCGTATTCATTTTCTATTAATCCAGAATCTACACAACCGTCAGGGTCTTTAAATTTTAGTAGAATAGACAATGCCCACTTAACTCTGAAATGTGTAGATAATATAAAAGCTAGCAATGTTAATGTCTACGCTATAAACTATAATATTTTAAAGATAATGTCTGGTATGGGTGGTTTACTATTTAGTAATTAAGCATTTATTTCAGATTTTGAGATTATAATCCAATTCATATAGCTTGTTTCTAGATTGCCATATGCCAATAATGTTAATGATTCATATTTTTTTAATGTAAATAATTCACTATTATCTATCGCATCTTGCCAATTAGTGTATAACTCCTTTTCTCCGATATTTACCGTAAATAAGTTTCCATCAATATAATATTTACCGATTTCACCGGTTGTTTTTATATAATTATCGGATTCACTTCTATTAATAATATAATATATTCGCCCAATATTATCAGTGTCAATAGTTGGTAAATTTATTATATTAGACTTTCCCTCCAATATAACCATTGTCTCTTCAGTATTAATGTTATAAATATTATATTCAATATTATTACTATTAATACTAATATTATCATATTGTATTCCAGTTAAACTTAAATTACCATTATCTAAAGTCATATCATCTAAAATAATTTTGTTATTGTTAGATTTAATTTCTAAAGACCCATTTTTATCTTGAATTGTATGTATATTATTACCATTTATCAATGATAATTTACCATATATATTTAATTCTCCGTCATTAGAATCGTCTGGTATTTTACCTTCTAACAGTATTTTACTATTATTGCCGATAATTAACTTATTATTAGCGGTTACATTATTGCCAATATTATTACCAATAAATATATTGTTATTATTGTTATTAATAGTATCAGTAACGCCAGTATTATATCCAATTAAGACATTATTTTTACCGTTGCAGTTAACTCCTGTATTATAACCTATAAATACATTATTGTCACCTAATGTATTATTTTTACCACTACTATGACCCAAAAAAGTATTATAACTGCCTTCTGAGTTTTGTCCAGAATTATTACCTAAATAAGTATTATAACTTCCAGAAGTATTATTTTTACCAGAATCCATACCTAAAAAGGAGTTATATTTTCCAATTGAATTATTAATACCAGAATTATTACCTAAAAAAATATTATTATTACCATTTGTGTTTAGTTTTCCTGTATTATGTCCTAAAAATATATTACTATTTCCTGAATTAGAAATTCCTGTATTATTTCCAATAAATACACATTCAACACCGTTATTTTGATTACCAGATAATTCGCCGATAAGAATATTAGATGGTATGATACTAGTTATAGATGAATAATTTAATAAATTATTTTCACCCGCTTTATATCCTAAACAAATATGATAATCACCTTTTGAATTCTTTCCAGATTCATACCCCATAAAAATATTATTATTATATGAATTAGTATTTTCTCCAGATTTATATCCAATAAATAAATTTTTAGTACCACCATTATTATTATAACCACTATAATAACCTAAAAATACATTATCGTCTCCATAATTATAATATCCAGAATTATATCCCACAAATGTGTTGTTAGATATAGTTTTATTAAGTTCTGTAGTAAAACCAGAATTAATACCTATATATGTAGCGTTTTTGTGTATACTATTAATTCCTGTATTGCTACCTATCATAATATTATTTGATTCAGTATTATTCATACCAGAATTTTCACCTATATAAATATTTTTTGTTCCATTAGCATATCTACCACTAGAATTACCAATACAAATATTGTTACCTAAATTAATATTATTACCTACATTTGAACCTAATAAAATATTACTATTTCCAATATTATTTCCAGAATTGTTCCCTATAACTATATTATCATTTGTATCTAGTACATCCCTAATGTTATCAGTACCTATAATAATATTGTTAAGTCCTTTCTTTAATTTATTAGCAGTATTATAACCCATAAATATATTATTTTGACATATATCATTTGATAAATTACATATATTATTACCTAAAATTATATTATTCTTAATATCTGGTAATAATTGTTTACTTAAATTATTTCCTAAAATTATATTATTAGTGTTGCTAAACTGATTATTGACATTAATCCAATTTGTTCCATCATACAATTCTAATAAAGAAGTGTGTTTATTATATCGAATTGTACCTAAAATCTCTGATTCTGTGTATCCTATTGTTAATCCGCCATCACCTACAATTAATGATTTAAGATTTAATGATTCTTTCATACTCATACTATTATTTAATATTATTTCTTATTTAAATAATTACTTAATAGAATATTAAATATTAATATTTTATTATATTATGAATATCTTAAGACTTACAAAAGAAGAACGTTTCAAATATATTGATACATTTTTTATTAAAAATAAAGAAATAAAACCAGTTACTAATAGTATTGCTATATTTATGATGGGACTTCCTGCAAGTGGTAAATCATATATAAAAAAAAATAAACTAGAAGATTTTGTACAAAGTCATATTAGTAAAGATATTAACATTAATACATTTATTAATATAGACCCAGATGAATTTATGGAGGGTATACGTGGTTATTCTCACGAAAAGGTATCCAGGTATCATCTTGAAGGAGTTATTTTGTCAAATCTTGCTGTAGATAAAATATACGAAAATGCGAGCAAAAAAAAAAATTTTAATTTTATATATGATGCTACTGGACGCGATTGGACAGGTTACCGAAAAAATATTAATAAAGCAAAAAAGTTAGGATTTACAACAATTTTAGTTTATGTATTAGCAAAAAAGGAATTAGTGAAAAAATGTGCTGCGAAAAGGAGTAGAAAGGTACCATCGGAAGTAATTAATAATATAGATACTAGATTACAGAATTTACGAAGTAATCCTAAAGCACCAAAAAAAATAAAAAATAGAGAAGACTCTAAAAGCCGCAGTGTATTTGCAGTATTGTCAGAAATTGTGGATATAGCGCATATATTTCACAATACACCAATATGCTCTGAAAAACCCTAAATTTAAAATATTAACTTATAATAATGAAAAGAAAATCTAATAAAAAAATTTTTAATTTTAATGGTGGGTCATCTAGTAATTCTATAATAAACCATCCTAAAATTAATTTAAATAAATACAAATATGCATACCATATAACTAATAAGGATTTTTTGTGGGAGTTAGGGGATATAGATAAAGACATATTTTTAACAGTATCTAAAACAAAAAAGAATATAAATAAGGTAACTAGTGAAGAAGACACCTATTTAGGATATCATAGTACAGGATTCATTTATAGAAAAATAACATATTTGATAGACTTTAGCCAACTTAATATAGGTAAATTGGATAAAATTACTTTAGAATTAGATAAAATTAGAGACTATGGTATAGATTTAGGTAGTTATACGGGTGGTCGTGGGTCAGTTTTTGATAGATACAGTGGTAAAACTAAAAAACAGATTCATGATTTATATTTTCCAAAAATAAGTGCTAGTGAACCACCAGAATCTGGCGATAAGTCATATGATGGATATTTTGATTCTGAAAATGAGATTGTATTTTTAAAAATTACTTCTAAAAATAAACAAAAAATTAATAATGCTATAAAAATGTATTATGTTCATTATACGGATGAATGTTATGATAGATTAGTAGAAGAACGTAATTTTTATCAAGAAATAATTAAATCACCAGATATTAAGTCATTAACAAAACCAGAATTTAAAAAAATAGTTAAAGAATTAAGAAAAGAAGAACCCTGTTTAAAAAGATATTTTATAGTTAATAAAGATTTATTATTAAAAATAAATTCCATAATAAGTAGTTAAGTCATATTAAATAAAATAATATTTAATTATAAATTAATTATAATATTATTTACATAGACTGAATAAATTTATCACATACAAATTCTTTTCCTAACACCTAGCGCTGTTTCCTTTTGGTTTTGTGTTGGAGTGCCTGGCACTGGCATAATGGGTTCAGAGTTGGCTCCTTGGTTCGCGGCTTTAGCCTGGGCGTTAGTATCGATTGTTAAACCACAATATATAGGCAAATGGTCGTTACCTGTGACAGGTAATGATACGTATTCTTGACTGGTAAGACCACCATAACTAGTATAAAAAATTCTATCCGCATATCCTGGTAATCTTGTATATGCCACAATTTTGGTTTTTTTTTTTCTTAAAAATGTAGATGTTACATCCTTTGTAGGTATGTCAATATCACCTTTTAGTAAACTAAATAGACCAGTAAACTCATCTCTTTTATATGTTGGTAAAAAATTTATTTTATGTTCTGAAAATCCTTTAAAAACCGCACCATCATTACCACATGGTGAATTTCCTATATAATCGTGTTCTAAAAGTAATTCTATAATATCATTAGGGTTAGAGGATGGCATTACCCATGTTTTGCATTTGTTTTTTTTTGTTGGGGTAAGAGCAAAGTTCACGGTATCACTAGGGTCATATAAACAGGTAGGAACCTTAGTCTCTTCGGTCATTCCAAAATTTTCCCCGTCGTCCGTGCCGGCAGGGCCTTGTGTATGTAATAGTGACAAAGCATCAGATAAATTACAATAATCACTATTACCACCATATTGCTTATATTTTGTTTTTCTAACCCTTTTTTTTTTATTCCTGCATTTTCTTGATTTTCTTAATTTAGTTGATTTATGGATTCTTGATTTTTTTTTTTTATAATTTTTTTTTTTTTTGGTGTATCCACCAAAAAGCGAAAGCCCATCTAAGATGTTGACGGACGTCGCCCCCAGTTTGGGTGATGGGTCTTTATTAAACTCTAATGGTATACCTTCACTTTCATCATAAATTACTATATCTTGTGGTTTGCGAGCATTAACTTGCTTATCTAAAGTGATTGTGTTTCTCTCTGGGTCTATTGTTATTATTTCATAGTGGTCATCACCTATATCTACACTAAATCCAACTACTAATTGTTTAATAATTTCAGGATCCAATTGTATAACTCCTTGGTTTATATTAACATCCCCACTCCATATGCCAGTTATTTCTTTAGGGTCAAAATCGACAGACAAGTAGTTTGTTTTATAGAAATTTATGGCTTTTTCTTTTTGTTCTTTGTGTTTATCAATAAGGTCCTTAACACCTTGGTCTGTTTTGTATTTAGCCACAGATGCCGTTCTGCATGTTGGCTTATTTTTTTTTACATAACAATCCCCGGTTAATAGTGAACGACTATTAACATCGCCAAAAATAATAGTATTTTTATTGAAGGCAGGCGGAACCAACAACGGCAAAATACATGTTTTAATTTTGTTTTCATAAAAATCTACAGTAGTTTTTTCTTTACCAAAAGGCATATGAGTATTCATTATATTTATTTCCGTACTTCCAAATTTTATTAGTATTGAAACCACACCTTTAGTAACTTTCCATCCCTTTTTTTTATCTGCTGTTTCTTCTGCTTTTTTTATCATCATAATTTCTGGAGGGTTTCCAGAAAATGGGTCGGGGTCTGTGGCTACTTTGTAAAATGGTAATATAGTAATACCAAAATCTTCTATTGCTGAAGTTATACCTATGCAAGCAGTTAGTGCACCAAAAATCTCCCAAGGGTTCGTTTTACTAAATTCATCATTCATATCAGGACTTTTTACACCGCCAACCTCCTTCGAAGGACCGAATTTTTTGTTTTGTAAGTCCACATCTGTTATTATTTCTTTGGATTCTTTGATACTACAAGTTTCGTGAGTGGGTATCATTTTATAATTAGCTCCTTGTTTTTTTTTAGCCGCTGCTGTGAGTTGTTGTGAAATTAGTATATATAAATCAATAACTTTTTGAAAAGTACGCATTTTAGTCCTATTATCACCATATGTCTGATTCTCATGGTCAATGAATGCACCCCAATCTTTTCCTGCTAAAGAACCAAAAGCTTTAATTCCCACCCCTGCACTCAGCGAATGGGGCGATGTCCTGATAATATCTATTTCCTGAAACCCAAAAATCAATATATCTGGTGGTTTTTTATTTATTTTTTCAATGATAAAGTCTAATCTTGATTTTTTTTGTGGTTTACCATTCGGATACATCCAATCTTTGTCAATAAAAATAGGAAAAGTTTCTCTACCAAATGTATCATTTCTCCCACCCGTTTTACTAGAATATGTCATATTTGTTCCAATATTCCAACTAAATACACCAATACTAATATTAGTCATAATATAATATAATATAATATAATAAATATACAAACAAATTTTTATAAATTGATGTATTCTATACTTATATTATAACATGATACATATAAATTTATATTAAATATATTACATTAATGATTAAAGAAGAATGTTAAAAAAATATATAAAGTATTTTTCAGATAAATAATTATGGAATCAAATGTATCCCATAATTTTTTTTATAAAAATAATAAAAACTACCAAATAAAAGCAGCCGGTGTTCTTTTTACCAAAAATAAAAATATTTTATTTCAACACAATACTAAAAATAACAAATTGGTAGATTTTGGTGGTAAGGTAGATAACAATGATACAAGTCCATTATATACAGCATGTCGAGAATTATTCGAAGAATCAAATGGTGCAATATATAATAAAAATAATGGACAATATTTAACTATTAATAAACTTAAAAGTATAGTTTACAACCATAAATATAGAGTAATTTATATAAAAAATTCAAAATATTTACTTTTCTGTGTACATTTTCCATCATATTTAGATATTAACATTGACAAAATCGGTACATATGAAAAATTAGATAAAATTGATAGAATAGTTAAATGGATTAATTTAAATGATTTACAAGAATATAAAAAAAATAATAAGCTACATATAAGATTAAATAATAATTTAGTTGTAAATAAAATATTGGATTCTTTACAATTTTAGATTTAAAAAAATAAATTATTATAGTATGTCTAAAAAATCAATAAAAAAAAGAATAAAATTAAAAAAGCGTAAATCTAAAAAGGGTGGTAGTAAATCAAAAAAAATATGTTCAACTCCATTGCCTTCTTCGGTATCACCTAAATTTAATAATAAGTGTACAACATTATTTAGTAATTCTTTCGAGTGCCCTGATGGATATTTTTATGATGGTATAGAATGTATTAATTGTCAATGTGCAAAAATGAAAGGATTAATATAATTAATATAAACAAATTATTATGTAAATGTATATTAGTTATGAATAAGAAGTTAGAAGCTTGTATAGTTAAAAATAATGGTATTACTTTACATCATACTAATAATAATTCACTAGGTACTTTGAGATTTAATAAATATTCTAAATCTTTAGAATATAGTATTGATGATAAATGGAATACAGTAATACACAAATTTAATAATATGGATAATATTATGTTAGGTTGTTATACCGAAGATTTAACTAGTAAACATAATATTTTTTTGGGAAATAATTATAATACTAGTAAACATATTAGTAGTTCAATAATTTTAGGTAATAATATTACTCCTTCTTCAAATAGTATACATTTTGGTAATATTTATAGTAAAACAAATTTTGTTAAAGATAATATAATTTTTGGTCATAATTCTTACACTAAATCAGAACAAAATATTATTTTTGGTAATAATAATATAGTAAATAATAATTCTATATTTATTGGTAATAATCATAATTGTGATAGTAGTTATTCTATAGTTATAGGAGATTCAGATTCTGATTCACTATATTTCATAAAAGATAGCTTAAATATTAGTTTCAATAATAAAGGTTCTTATTATAAATCTACACTTATAGGATTATCCCAACAAAATGGATATAATAATAATTCTAATACAATAATTGGATTAAATACCGATATTACTGGTGAAAAAAATACTATATTTGGAGTAAATAATAATATTTATTCAAATAATTCAGTTATTTTAGGTACTATGCATTTATTAAAAATAGATAAATCAGTCCAATGTTCAAATATAAATCTTAATCAAAAATCTATAAATTTAGGATATAAAAGTATAGAAAAAAACTCAACTAATCATATAAATATTGGATATTTAGGTAATAATTCTAATAATAATATATCAATCGGATATAAGGCTGGTGAAAATATTTTCAGTATCAATAATATTTTAGTTGGCAATCACACAGGACAAAATTGCCATAATAGTAATTTAATTATAGGTAATAATAATGGACGGTTTATAGGTGATAATAGTGTAATTTTAGGGGCCAATATTGGTAAAAATAATACTGGAAATAATAATGTGTTGATTGGATATGATATAACTCAATTAGATTCATCTAATAATACTATAATAGGTTATAGCAATGCATCATTAATAAGTGGTAATAACAATATTATAATTGGAAATAACAATATAAATAATAATAAAACTAATATAAATGACTGTATTACATTAGGTTATCAGTGTTTAAAAAATGATAATATTAATGAACATAATAATGTCTTTGAGATTAGAAATAAATATGATTATATATTAGGAAATATTAATAATTCTAGGCTAGACTTATATAGCTTACTTAAAATTAACAATGTAATCTTATCACCTAATAATTCGTTATCTATTAAATCAAATAATAAACATGTCAAATTAGATAATGTTATAATTAAAAATAAAATTATAAAAATTAAATATCTAACCATTAAAAATATTGTTAAAATAGTTAATGATTATGATGAATATTATATTAATAAAAGTAGTACATTTGTTTTGGTGTTTGGTAAGAGTGTAACACTTTATTTACCTAAAATCACTGATAATATAGGTAAATTATATTATATTAAACAATTAAACTCCCAAGTTTCTAAAATAAAGACATTAGGAACTAATCTAATTGCTAATAAAAGTAGCTATTTATTTAAATCCCAGAACTCTTCTATTACATTGATGCCATATAAAAATAATTGGATAATAGTGGATAAGTATAATGGTAATAATAATAGTAGATATAAAGTATTATTGCATAGTTAACGTTCCTAATTAAGTTTATATTAAAATATATTTGATAATTTATTTTAATTTAAAAAATTGATACGTGTTATTATTATATTTGTAAAAAATGACACCAGAATATTTTTTAATACCGATGTTAATGAATAATCTTAAGGGTATAAATACTGGATACCCAATTATAGACACTTTTATTATTATTATTATTACACTATCACTAACTCAAAATACTATCAAATTTAAAGATATCAGACGATATTTTAATAGACTATTTAAACACCCTAACGGCAATACTATAATATTTAATAACGAAGGTCATTCTAGAAGCGAAAAATTTAGAGCTATAATGTACTATATTTCTAAAATAAATAACAAAAGTATTAATACTTTAAGAGAATCGCCAGATAATGGATATTGGGATAGAAATGATAATTATATTACTAAAACTAATGGATATGAAATTATTCAAGATGATTATTTTAATATCACTAAAGACATTCAAGGTTTAGTTAAAGAAGAAGTTAAAGAGAAAAGTAGATATAATGAAAGAACTGATTATAAAGATATTTATATTTTAAAATTATTTTCAAAAACATTAACAGTAATAGAAATGGAAAAATGGATAGAAGAAAGGGTTAAAGAATATAAAAAATATCTTATTAGTAAAAGTTTAGATAACCAACTCTTATTATCAATTACATATGATGTAAGTAAGAAAGATATTCAATTAGAATCTACAATCTGGGAGTCTTCTATTACATTTGAAAATAGTTATTTTCATAATAAAAATAAAATATTAAAACAGATTGATTTCTTTCTTAATAATAAAGATTTTTATCGTGAAAAGGGAATTCCTTATAATCTAGGTATTTTATTATATGGCGAACCAGGATGTGGTAAAACTCGATTTATTAAACAGTTAATAAATTATACAGGTAGACATGCTATAGATATAAAACTAAATGATTCATTTGATTTTGTAAAACTTAAAAATGTTATATATAAAGAAGAAATTAAAGAGGATTATATCATTCCACAGGATAAAAGAATCATAATTTTTGAAGATATAGATGCTGTAGGTAAAACGTTTAAAGATAGAAAATTGTTAGATAAATCAGAAAAATCTAATGTTCCTATACCACCCGATTTTAAATTTGATGATAGTGATGTAGAAAACGTAGATAACAATACATTTAAAAAGAATAAACCCAATAATCTAGATTCTAAATTTATGGAACTTATGAAGGATAAAAATTTAAAAAATAATAATTTAGCACTATTTTTAAATATGATTGATGGAATTAATGAATGTTCTGGTAGAATTATTGTAATGACTACAAATAGAATTAATTATTTAGATAAAGCTATTATTCGTCCTGGTCGTATTGATTTATTAATTGAGTGCAAAAAATGCGATAAAGATGATATTTATAATTTAATAAAAAATTTTTGGGATATTAGAGTTAAATATAGTTCGATTAGAGATGATATAATTGGTAAATATACATCTGCTGAAATAATTAATACCTTTAGAAGTACTGACACTTTTTCAAATATTAAAGATTTATATATTTCTACTTAATAATTTAGATATTAATATATTTTAATATAATAATGTGTAGTATTACCAATTATGATATTAAAATATATAATATTTTTTTTGAAAAATATAAATATACAAAAAGTAAACTTTTTTTAGCTAATCAATTATTTTTTTTATTTAGTTTAAAGAATTGTCAGCAAGTATTACGATATAAAATTTTGCTGGAAAATAATTTAATTAGAGACACATTAAATTTAAATGGTTTAGTACCAGAATCCGATTTAAGAACATTAATTTTTGATACATTAGATGAATCTAGAAGGAAACACTTGCTAAATATAATTTATAAAAAATCTTATAAAACTATACCACACATATTAACAGATATAGACGATACATTATTTCCGAATTCTTCTAATATTAAATTTATAAATTTTTCTGGAAAAGACGCCTCTTGGGTTAATCATAAACCATATCCTGGTATCAAAAGTTTTTATAATAGTTTTTACCAAAACATTGATTTTAAACCAGCAAGATATTCGACTATACTTTCAGCTACACCAGATTTTATGAAAAAAGGTAGAATTAAGGATAAAAGAATAATTAGTATACTAGGAGATAATTTTGGTTTTCTATCTGGAAAAAATTCAAAAATAAATATTTTATGGGATTCTATTTTGGGAACATATAATGGTTATGGATTATTAAGTCCAGAACCAAATAATTTAGCAAAAACGAAACTATTAAAATTTGTTCAATACAGTAAAATATTTCCAGAATACAACTTAATTTTTATTGGTGATAATGGGCAAGGTGACCTTATTGCTGGTTTGAAAATGTTAAATATAAACAAAAATTGTTTAATATTTATACATAATTTATATGTAAATGGTAAATATATTTTTGATAAAAAAAAAATTAATTCTTATAATAACAAAAGACTTTTTTTCTTTGATAACTATCTAAATTTATCTTTAATATTTGTCAAACTAAAATTAATTCGGTATCAAGATTTTGGAAAAATTAAATCAGACTTTATAATTGATATAAACAGTATTAATAATTTAAAATCATTTAAATTATATAATAAATATAATTAATAAAACGCAAATATAATACTAATTTAACTAAAAAGAAAACAATAACCTATTCTTTATTCATTAATATATAGATTAATAAAATGTTTATTATATATATGAATAAAACAAGTACTTGGTACAATAACGATTGCAAAACTAATTTATATCTTAGACATAAATGTCAGTATCCACCTAAATGTAAGTCTGGATATGATCCAGTGTCAATTTATTCGAATCGACATAATTGTCCGGAATATAAATGTATTAATTATAATAATTTACAAAACAAACAAAATAAACAAAATATTTTTTTAGAAATAATACGTCCAGTATGCAAAAAACAAATAATAAAAAAAAAAAAAAAAAT
>Ga0209634_1000312_pt1 | contig 37313 bp, 69 predicted proteins | sample LinPmetageLP40_FD_184043 | JGI IMG/M metagenome (GOLD analysis project Ga0209634, IMG submission 184043) | Marine viral communities from the Pacific Ocean - LP-40 (SPAdes) (version 2) | ecosystem: Environmental > Aquatic > Marine > Oceanic | place: Pacific Ocean | collected 2010-08-26 | reverse complement strand
CTTCATCTCTGGAGGCAACCTCAATCTAAAAAGCCTAAAGATAGCGGCATTGAATGCCTTATTTATTAAGAATCTAGCCATAGAGCCATTAGCAGCTGATGGCTCAGTCAAACCAGCATATAAATAATAAAAACTGCCATCATGAAAGAAGAAAAAACACCACCAATAAAAGTAAAATTTAGCAAAATAGTCGCTGAATACATCACCAATGCGGCAGAATTATCAGCCAAGCTGAAAATGGAATATGAAAAAGCAGATCACAACAGGGCGCAATTAATTGAATCAGTAATGCTAACTGCTAGTGGATTAGAATCCTTCGATAAGCACGAAGTTCAAAGAATAGATTTGGATAACTGTATAGCAATAATAGATGTAAAGAAATAATATTAAAAAAAATGAGAAAACCAACATTTAGTGAAATAAGATACTCCTATAAGAAGATGGGATACACCTTCTATGAGAAGGGAGTGTATAATCTAAACATCTTCGGTATCAGGTCACGCAGTAGCCAGAGTGATCAGTTTGACGACCTGATAGGCGTGGCTTTCTATGACCTAAATAGAGTACCGCGACTGTACCTATTCAAAGCAACTACAGATCCGGGTAAGTACTGGCTATTGAATCCCTTCACCAAGCGCGGCACAGCTATAGTTGCTGCAGGACAGACTAGTGGAGCGTATAAGATTGGATATCATGGCCGCAACGGCAAATATCCCTATGAGGCATTAGAACAGGTGAAGCCTATTCCATTTGTGAGGGACTACAACAAAGACACTAAACTTGACTTTGAGCTATATCGTGATCCACTATTGAGGTCTAAGCACTTGATCGATGATAAGATAATCAAAACCAACTTGCACCGCGCAAGTAAGTGGAAAGTCCTCCAATGGATAGGACGATACAGCGCAGGATGCCAGGTAATCCAAAATCCAAAGAGCTTTAATAAGCTGATGAGCATAGTGAAGCTCGCAGTACATAGATTCAAGTGGAAAAATAGCTTTACTTACACACTTTTTGAGGAAGACGAAATACAATACAAAGCATGATGCATACCCTATTGAATTATAAACTTGAAATGACCAGTCTGGCACTGCTCGGAATATCCAGGATAGAACAACTTAATCCTGTCATTAAGGAATACAGCTTAATTGCAGGAGCTATCCTGGTGACGCTGACTATTATCAAAGTAGGCTTTGACATTCTGGAAAAATATCGCAAGTGGAAGGATAAAAGAAACGGCTCATGAGTTGGAAGGACGTGGCATGGTGGCAATACCTGATAGGTGCAGTAGTATTTTTACTATTTGGCAGTAAACGCGTAGTCGCGCGGGTACTAGGGATATCGATGGATGACAACAAAGACGGCATAGTAAGTTATAGTGAGTGGGTCCGGTTGCCTTTCTTTTATTTAATTGCTTTTGTCACGGTCATGAAGGCATTAGGATATTCGGACAACTTCGGAACGACAGAATACATCGCCCTACTAAGTTGGGCTGGAGGAGTGCAGGTATTTGTCCACTTCCTAGATAGATGGTCGCCACCATCGCCTATGGACTTGCCAAGTATAGATGATGAAATACCAATGGAATAATGAACGCTAGGAAAGTTAAAAAGGTGTTAGTATTTATCATGTTTATAGTGATTCTGATGATGATGGGGCTATCAATGGTAGGTTGTTCGATAGACCAGCACTTACGAAAATCTAAAAAACAATATGACAAAGCTCTCGCCAAGGGTTACATTCCTAAAATAGACACGACCTACATTGCAGATACTACTTTCGTCCCAAAAATAAGGGTAGATACTACCTTCGTTGATCAGGTAGGTGATACTATCGTTATTGAAAGAGATAAGCTGACAATCAGGTACCTACATACGAATGATAGTATCTATCTGGAGGGAGTTTGTGAAGCAGATACCATTTACAAAGAGGTGCCGATCACCATTCAGGAGCGCATCTATATTTCAGAAACTTTATTGCAACATCTTGGGATCAATAAATGGTGGCATAAAGTATTGCTAGCAGTCTTTTCAATATTGATTGTCCTGCTTATTGTCATGAGACTAATCAGATAATCAAGTCAGCTATCGTTGCAATTCCCTTCTTTTTGTGAAGCGATAAGTTATTAAAGCATGTCCTATAAGGTATGCTTTATTAGCGTTTGTTAAAAGCTGTCGTACTTAAAAGCACAACTCTATTCTAACTGTAATGCCTTTTTCTTTTCTTTTTTGATAATATTTTAAAAAACATCTACATTTTTTTGTAGTTACGGATTATCTATATATATTTGTAGAGAACAATAAGATATAAAGATATGAAAAATCAAGAATTTTTAAAAGCCAACAGAGAAGAAGTAGTAAGCTACTACAACAGCAAAATCAAAGTATTTTACAACATAAGCTTGAAAGACTTTATGCTTGATTTGATGAACAACTTCAGAAAAATCACAATAAGCGAAGGATTAAAAAGAATGGATTTATTCGCTAACCTTCAAGAAGCTCAAAGCAGATTGGGAACTTTTGATTGTGAAATTACAACTACTTATAGTGCACCTTATTCTGAAAGTAACCACGCCAAAGCAGTAGCTTATTTCGGAAAAGAAAAAGTACAAAAAATGTCTAACGCCAAATAATAAAAGTCATGAAACTACGCAGCCCAAAAAATAAATTTAGAATTGAATTTTTTTACTCAAAGCCACTTAAAGGAGTTGGAAGCTATTGCTCTATTACAAGTGATGATGTTGATAAGTCGTCAAATGTCATATCCCATTATACCAATATGGCAAAAAGAAATAATGTTAGTATTACGGTAACCATTTTTGAAAATAAGAAGGTCTATCCATGTTTTGAATGGAAGAAAATTGACCACTACACTTTAAACAAAGTCTAACGCTTAAAAAACGAAACTCAAAAACCATTTTAATTATGGCTGTAAATAAAAGATGGACTGATTCTGATATCAATATATTAGAAAAATACTACGGAGTAGAGGATGTTGAAATAGTATCTAAACGACTTAATAGAACTATTAATGCTATTCATTGGCAGGCATCTAAGATGAATTTGAAATTTGAAAAATCAGAAAAAAGCGATTTTTCGAGACGATTATCAAGAATGGAGAGGATGATAAATGAGATACACGATGTTGTTGCTAAAAGTGAGATTATTATATCAGAAAGGTGGAGTGATCATGAGATAGCCATTTTAAAAGAAAGATATGGGAAAATTAGCGGACAAGAAATGGCAGAATTATTGAATAAAAAGAAGGGTAGTATTTACAACAAAGCGATAGTTCTTGGTTTGACTAAAAAAACAACCCAAAAAAGCAGATTATCAAAAGAGATAAAAGAATATATAATAGAGTCTTATCCTACAACTACCGCAAAAAAACTAGCAAACGACCTTGGAATACCTTTTAAAACATTAACACATTGGATGAATATAATGAGAGAGTCATATGAATTGCCTAAAAAGAACAAATAATGAATAAAGAAATCAAACAAGTAGCTCGCCAAAAGATTGGCGAGTACCTAAAATCTCTAAGGGAAGAAAAAGGAATAAGCACCTACCAGATGACCAAATCACACGGCATTAGATTTGAAGCTATTCAGGCTATTGAGGAAGGTAGTAGTAATTACACTATTGACAACTTCCTAATGTATATATCCGCACTTGACTGTTACTTCTATCCCGCTAATCGAGATAGTAAGCACCCTGACCATGACGACATGATTTCAAAAATTGATAATAAAAACACGGACTTTTTGAACTTAAAAAATTTTAGCAAAAATGAGTAAAGCGATAGCCGACCAACGAGAATTTGATTATTAACCTGATGCTATAAAGCTAACAGAAATGAAAGTAAAAGATTTAATTAAAGCACTGGAAATGCAAGACCCTAGGAAAGAAGTAATGATTCAGCAGGGTGAAGAATATGACTATATGAAAGCCTACGCAGTAAAGCCGACTAATCTATGGGATGTAAACTCTCCCGAAGAGGCCGACACAATGGATGTAGTGGTTATTGAATACAGATAGTGAGCGTATGTGCTACTAACGACTGTCTTTCATGCATTATAGACCATGTTATCTTTCGTTTATTTCTTTGGGAGGGAAAAGAAGTAAATATTTTAAAAATAATTACATATTATAGTTTGTATTGTAATTATTAGTTGTATATTCACTTAATAATTAAAACAAACATTATTATGAAAATAGAATTAGCCAACGGAAAAACAGTAGATGCTAAAGCAATTACCACGGAATATTTTGAAATTATTAGAAGTTTTATTTCTGATTATTTTAATAATGGAAATTTTCCTTTTGATTTTTATCACGGAAATATATCTAAAACTTCTTTCGGAAATAGCTTTTATACTACAGTAGACGCAATGGAAGATTTTTTTATGGAAAGCATTACTATTCGAGTTTCTGACCACTCAGTAGGTCAAAGAAGAGCATCTAGTGAGATTTGTTTTAATTATGATGCAACAAAAGAGGTAGTATTTAATAGATTAGATTTAACATTTGAACAATACAAGAAATAATGCAAAGACAATCAATAATAGTACTTATAAATGGTGAGCAAGTAGAAGCATGGGGAAGTGTAAAGGAGGCTTGTAAAATGCACGGTTGGTCTTACTCTACGATAGTGCAAAAAAAACTACCTACTGAGAAAAACGGATGGAAGATTTATAGATGCCCATTCCGTACGCTATATGTATCGGAGGGTAGGGAGAAATAACTAGAAGATAACGTTAAGTATAAGATGCAGCGTAGCGACCCGAAGGGTGCATTTTATGCAATGTTGTACGCTTTTAAAAATACGGATTATGACAGAAATATTTAATGTAAAAGACAAATTGCCCGAAGTTGAATGTGGGAGTTACTTAGTTTATGCTCCAGAAAGTTTCCCAAAAAATAGTAGATGGTTAGTAGCTGAATACTACGATGACGTAAAAGGCTTTTATAGTGAATCTGGCGAAAACTTTATGGAAGATGTAACTTATTGGTGCGAACTTCCAAAAGAACCAAAAACTAAGTACTTTTAATTATGGGATGTCATACGTGGTTTTACAGTAATCAAGAGAAATTATAAAAACAATTAGATTGTGGAATATATGATTTATTTAGATATAAAGTATATGACTCTGAAATTGTTTTAAAATCCCTTGACGAAACTATGAAGTTTATTAAGGATGAAAAAAATAACTGTGAGGTATTTGAATACACTGAAAGATATTTAAAAGAATTTTGGAATGACCACCCAGATGGTAGAATAGATTTTGGGTAATTGTACCTAACAATAAATTGTAAGATGAGGAAAGGAGAGGAAAGGATCGCGATGCAATACGCAAGCAGATCATACTTGGCATCATCACTATGTTAGTGTTTACTGGACTTTATTATATATTCAAGAACCGTAACAAGGTGGAGGAGGTAGTGGGTGATAATAACCATAAGCTTGGCGATAGATAATTTTACGCTAAACAGCATTACTAATAATATTAGTTAAAGTTGTTTTTTAAGAACATAAAATTGCTATCAATTTTGGAACTTTACTTTATCCTTGCTTTCCATAACACTTCCTTCAACCATAGTCCTAGCAGCACTATTATCACTAATCCTAATATTTTAGCAAAAATCATTAAGTCTAAATCAAAAGTCGCTATCTAACTCTTCCACAGTCATTTCATTGCTAATATCAAACCAATCAAGAAAATTGGATTGAACACCATTAAGATTTTGTTGCCACGACTTACTAATATCTCCATTTTTTCTAATTGCAAGATCATTCCATTGATACGTCCCATATTGAGTTGCTCCAGATAAAATAACAAACCCAAGGTCGGTACTTTTCCCAAAAATTGAAATTTCATATACTTCTACCTTGTATCTACCATTTTTTATTTGAATTTTATATTGGCCTGAGTATATCCCATTTATAGTAGCAGCACCATAATCAGATTTTGCCAACTTCTTTACATCCATGCGTTGTTTCTCAAATTGTCCATAGACAATGGCGGTTGTTATTTTATCAATGGTGAAACCAGGAGTGATATCAAACTTATGCTGCAATCTCGAAATAATCTCGGTGCTAGATAAACTATCTTTGGTGTATACATAAGACCAGAGCAATTTCATATCCTCTACTTTCCACTTAGGCCTATGATAGCTTACTCCTTTAGTAGTTATGGTCTTCTTTATGCTACTCATCTTAGTTTGTATTTTATCCACCCGCGCCAGTTGATTGTCTTTGACATGGAGGAATGCCAGACTATCTATCGCCTGATATTTGAACGTGCCATTTTTGGTAAATAACTGTGTGTCGCTAGAGGCGGAGATGGTAGTGGTAATCTCTTGTCCGTTGATGAGTTTGAGAAAGACTTCTTGTGCCTGTGCGAGTGGTCCTAAGAGCAGGAGTCCACAGATGATGAGATGTTTCATTACTTTAGGGTTTGTTTGATAAATTTACACAATCACCGCAAGAATAATACCAAATTATTATAAAAATGAGGCTATTACTAGAAGAAATATTATAGCTTAATTGACGTGTTATTACCTAAATATAGGAATGTTGCTCATCGAAGGATTGAAAAGGCAGAGAGTAATAGCTAAATGATCAGCTTACCTTTAGTCAACTCTATAAGGTTGGTATTTTTGATATAAAGTTCTACCACTTCCGCACCGCTTTTTTGCAGTTTTAAAGCCATTTCGGTGAATAGCTTTTGCAGTTTATCTATAATAGCTTCTTTAGCTCCTTCTGCGCGCAAGGTATTAAGCAAGAAGTCCAACTTGCCTTGCATGGCTTCGCGTTCCCCTTCCTTTTTGATATTGTACTTAGCGACATCTTCATTGACTTCATTCTTGGTAGAAGTGGCTTTTGGGTATCTATATGGAGCATCAGACTTAATCATTTCACCTTCTCCAGTTAGTAGCCAACTTGGGTTAATATCAGGGTAAGCAATTAGAACTTTGTTTAATATATCATCTTTAACGCTTGCACCTCTCTTAATAGCTATCTGAATCGAGTTATTAGACGCACCAATACTTCTCTCGAAAGCACTGACAGACAGTTTTTTAAGATTAATAATTTCTTCTAATCTATAAATTGATTTTGCTTTCATGTATTACTTCATAAATACAAAGTTATAAATAGATAGAACTTTGTTTGAAATATAGAACTTTGTTTGTATACTTGTACTAGTAAATAATAAAGGTAGTAAAAAATGGGAATATTAGAACAGGGGGTCACGGAGAAATTGAAGAAGCGCGTGCGGGAAGCGAAGGAGAAAATGGGGAGTCATGTGCGTGGCAATTATGTGCAGTTGATAGTGGAGAGTGACCCTTCTTTTAACACCGCCAAAGGACTCGATAAGATCCGCAATGTATGGCATCAGAAGAGTACAGATACCAGGCTCACAGAGATAATAGAAGGTCTGTGATAGTGCGCGTGAGAGATCGTGCAGTTAGGGAGTGGATTTACAGATTCAAGGGCAGTTGGAAGAGCCCTCGAACCAGACAGTTTGCAGACTTGCTCAATAAGTACCAGGGTACACTACTAGATATAGAACAGGTGCCGCTCATACATAGAGATCACCTGCTAACATATAGTTATGAGATATCACTATGAACAAAACATTAATAGAATAAACGATATTATGACAGAGCAAGAAGTAAAGAATTTAGGTTTTAAACTGGTCGAGAAATATGAACATGATCAATTTCATACTAGCAGGTTTCAGCAAGGAATTTTGGAAGTTGAATTTACTTATAAAGCTGATGATTTAATCTCTTTGGACTTGATAATTCCAGAATTACACTATTGGCCAATTACACTTAAAGAGATGAAAGTACTTGTACCAATTTTATGCAAAACTATTTAACATAACAGATATGATGACCAGAAAGAAGAAAGCAAGCTATCTGCAAATAGCTTTGGCGTTACAGAAAGTCTCCACTGAGAAAGAATTTTGTGATCGTGTGATCCAGACTTATGAACAAGTTATTGATAAGGAAGGCAAATTTGACATATCAGATGCAGTGGATTTAGAATTTAAGCTAGATGAATATCATGCTAAAATGAAACTAAAACAAAGTTTTGAGAAATGAAAAAACAACAAACACAAACTCGCCAGATCAAGGAGTTCTTAGAAAAAGGCGGAAAGATCACGCAGATTGGTGCTTATGCAAAGTTTAGATGCTCGCGGCTATCTGCTCGGATATGGGACTTACGCCACCTATGTAATATGGATGTAAAGGATCAGTATATCAATGCTAATGGCTCGACTTTTAAAGAATACTATTTGTGATAAATACCGAAGAAGATACCTATGAACTCGCCTTGCGACTGGTCAATCGGTTTATCAAGCGTAATCCATTGATACCTATTGATAGATTTCAAAAATTGAAGATTATTAGAATGTTAATAGAGTATAAAGAGAAATTATTGTTAGACAAATAACCTACCATTATGAAAACATTTTGTTCAGAACCCAAATTGAAAGCTAGCTTGCTAAAATATACAAAAAAACATCAGGAAATGGATGCTTATATTCGTGGCAATTGGCTTATCAACGATTTTACCAAAAATGGTCAACAGCGAGGATGCTTTTATGGTTGCATGACTCAATCAGAAGATAATACACTACAAAAAGCCTCTCAACAATATGGATTACCACTTTGGTATGCTGCGGTCACTGAAAAAATATACGAAGGTCTTCCATCAGACGAATGGAAATCATTTCCATATGACGCTATTGAAGTGTTGCCTGTTGGCGTTGACTTAAATAAGGTAAAAAGTGAATTTCAATACAAACTATTGATGGATGAAAATCGAGGGCAAATAACTTTTACTGAAAAAGACTCTGATCAATATAAAGCTATTGTACGATGCGCAAATATTTTAAAAACTTCATATGATCAAATAGATATTGAGGCAGTAAGGTCAGCAAGGTCAGCAGCATGGTTAGCAGCATGGTCAGCAGCAGAGTCAGCAGCAGAGTCAGCAGCAAGTTCAGCAGCATGGTCAGCAGCATGGTCAGCAGCAGAGTCAGCAAGGTCAGCAGCATGGTCAGCAGCATGGTCAGCAGCAGAGTCAGCAGCAGAGTCAGCAGCAGAGTCAGCAAGGTCAGCAGCATGGTTAGCAGCATGGTCAGCAGCAGAGTCAGCAGCAGAGTCAGCAAGGTCAGCAAGGTCAGCATACTATTCTTGGATGAAAAAAATATTATTTAATTGTATTTCCGTTGAAAATAACCAAGTAATAATAAACACCTCAACTGTGTTAATACAAGAATCTAAAAACAATGCTTGACCAACAACTTACCGATATTATCAAAATGCTAGACCCAGACTATAGGATGTATGGAGATATGGCCTTTTTTAGCCATAAAGGTCATATAATCACGCTCACGCAGCGCAAGACTGAAAAGCTCTACAACTGCACTTGTGGCAAAGAAGAAGTAATAGAAGCATGGACTAGTTGTACAAGGGGCAAAGTAGACCTCCACAAGTGCAGTTGTCTAGGGCTCACCAAACCTATAATAGTAAGATAATGGTCTGTAGACCAAACAACCAATAGTATGGCGAATATGAATGGATATGACCTCTCACGAAAATTCTGGGACTTCTCCTTTGAGAATCCTGATAAGATCAGACCTGCTCATGCGGCTTTATACTTCTTCTCCATTGAGCATTGCAATCGCATGGGATGGAAATTAAAATTTGGCCTACCCACTACAATGGCAATGGAAGCACTCGGTATCAAGTCGTACAATACTTATTCAAAGACTTTGAGAGACTTAGTTGATTGGGGCTTTGTCACGATGATAGAAAGAAGTAAAAATCAATACTCTGCGAACATTATTGCCCTATCATATTTTGACAAAGCACTTGACAAAGCACTTGACAAAGCAATGATAAAGCATACGTCAAAGCAAAGTGAAAGCACACGTCAAAGCATTGATAGTATAGATAAACATTTAACATTTAACATTAAACATAAGAACATACAACAGTTGATTGTGTCGCTTTGTGATTTTTTCAAAGTAAACGAAATGAATAATCCGAGGGCGTTTTTTGATATTTCAAATTTTGCGAATGTAACCTGTATTACGGAAGAGATGTTTAATGCGTATAAAGAATACAAATCTGAAAATAATGAAAAAATCCACGGCTGGCGCGGCTTTATCGGCACGGCAGCAAACAATTTTGAAGAAGGCGCGTGGTGTGACTGCGATTGGAGGGAAAAACTCAAGACCTCCTCGTCTGAGGGAAGCATTCCAGCAGAACCTAGTGAAGCATGGATAGCTAAACACGCAAGAGATCCGAAAGTGTATCAGAAAGCATGTGCCGTATGGCGTGAGCATGGCTGGAGATTAATAAAGTGCGAAGGATCAACAGTAAAGACTTGGATACAAAACAAACAATTGCAATATGCTTGAGTTGATTTTCAAAATATAAATGAATTATAAATACAGAAGAAAATATCAAAACAGCACAACCCAATCCTAACGATTTAGCTATCCACTGGCCACCACTAAACTAAGCAAATGACAAATACAGAATTATGAAGGATCACAGCATATTAAAGCTTAAAGCTAAAGTACAGAAAGTCTTTAATAAATTCATTAGATCTCGTGATAGTGAAGATGGGTATTTCATTTGCATCTCCTGCAATGTTAGGAAATCTATATCGCAGATGAATGCAGGTCACTATTATCCTGCAGGTCAATACCAAAGTCTGCGATATAATGAACATAATGTAAATGGGGAATGTATACAGTGCAACTTCTATGGAGGTGATCACTTGATCACCTATGGGCATAATCTACGAAAGAAGATCGGAAACGATGCAGTTGATCAGCTGGACTTGATTGCTTCAGTAGAGAAAAATAAAGGTCATCATAAATTAGACCGCATGACGCTTATGGTAAAGCTTAGCATTTATAAAGATAAACTAAAAGCCATTAATGGGTAAAATATATAACATATAACATGGAAGAACTAATAAGGAATATCGTAGTTAGCAAAATAGAAGCTACTAGAAGTAGCAACAAATACCTTAGTCATGTAGAACAATTACGCGGGATACTAAGCAGCGCATCGCCAGAGATGAAGGAGCGGGCGGCAGAGTTAATGGCAAAACATAAAATAATCATCGAGGAATTATGAACAATCAATACTTTAAAGGCAAGCTAATGGAACTTTTTAAACAAACCCAGAACAAAAGCGCAGTAGATGCCACAAGGAATATGATACGGGTACTTGAGTCTATTTATCAATCCGGCCAAGAATCAAGAATAACAACAAATAAAACAACTAAACTAAAGTGATGGAGCAAATACAAATAATAGGAAGGCTGGTGTCGAAATCAGAAAAGCAACATGTGTCAGATAAATTTGTGAAGAGGGAATTTGTGGTCGAGACGAATGACAATCCGCAATATCCAGAATATCACAAATTAGAGTTTATCCAAGACAAATGCAGCTTACTAGATGGCTACAGGCAAAATGAGATGGTAGAGGTCATGATCAATCTTAGGGGCCGCAAATGGGATTCACCTAACAAAGGAACTCAATACTTCAATACTCTGCAAGCTTGGAAGATTTCAAAATATGAGGAGGTAAGTACCTATCAGATTAAAGACTCGCCAGTGAATGGAGGTAGTGATGACTTGCCTTTTTGATCTAACGAGATATAAGATTATAACATGGTGAATGTTATTATTCCAAAAGTGGCATGTAATGTATTTAGTGCAAAATTTTAAATAACTAATATATTATGGAAAAATTCAAAAACATCGAACAACAACTTATTGAACTTATGTCTGATTATTTGGATAGCAAAGAAGTAGTAATTGAAGAAGCGTGTGCTGGAATTACAGATCCAGAACCAAAAGAATCTACTACGCTGCATGTTAGAATGGCTAATGCGGCTTTGATTGAATATAAGAAAACAATGGTGAGTCTTGACTTTCCCAAATAATAAACAATTTTTATGACTAAAAAACAGCTTCTAATAGAATACTTTACGGATATCATTAGAAGGACTTGGGGAATGAGAGATGATGATCTCATAGATGTGCAAAAAAATAGCAGAGATGCTGCTATAAAGTGTGCTGAATAGATACCTAAAGACTTTAATTAACGAACGGATAATGGAAAAGACAAAAATTAATTAATATGAAACCATCAAAATTTAAAGAAGCTCAAATAGAGCTAAAGAAACCTACTAGAAATGATATCACGTAAAACCAAGAAGTAGTGTGGCGCATCGGTGATACGTGGACTTGTCAGGTGTGTGGAGAACACCACCAAGTCACCAAGGATGGTGTGAGATGTAATAAACCAGGACATAACACTTATAAGTCACTCACGTGGCTGCAAGGATATACGATAGAGAAAGAGGAGGCACAAATGAAATTGTTTTAAGATATGGAAGCAGGCAATATATGGGATATCAAAGACATAGACCCTGATACGATCATCAAGATGCACTTGCATGAAGGTTGGTTGATGGTCTATAAGACTAATAATAATGAAAAGATGATGGCATTTACACAAAGGACTTTGGCGGATATTTACGATGAAGTAATGACCTCCTCGGCTACAATGATTACTAAGTTAAAAACAGCAATTTAGGTATGGAAGCAATAGAACAATTGGCAATATGTCCACTAGTACATAAGCAATATAATGAGGTGATCGACTATACGGTTGCAAAATCCCGTGGACTGATTACTTCTAAGCAGAGGCGGGATATCACTATAAAGAGTATGGGTTCTAAGTTTATTGACTTCAATGAATATTTTGCAGTTAAGCAAGTAGGAAAAAAGATTATTAAAATTTGCTTCAAATAAATTGAATAATGAAGTAACCATATCAATAGAAGGATTTCCAATCTATCACATAGATAGTACCGAATTGGTTTTAAAGCTGAAAGCAAAAGATAGGCGTACTCGCATAGGTAAGCTTCAAAGAATGGGTGTACCTATTGGTTGCGTGGGAAAGGATCAATATGTTAGTGTAATAGATGTGTTAGAAGCTTTCGCTAGACTATTAGTCCGACCAGCTTTAGAGGAGAAAGAAGAGGCATATATTCCTAAATCGGATGGAGCGACAAATTTTTTAAACATACTAAAAGATGATTAAAGTTCCAGACAAATACAAAGGTCACGGCCTCCATGTGTATTGTATGAGAAAAGGATGTAAAAAGACTGTTACTAACAATGAGGCTAATTGCAATAGAAATAATGTATTGGCTAAAAATTGTAGTTATAAAGATAGTCATGTATTCCAATCTAGGATATGGAATAATATCACTAAAAGAACGGACTGTATAAGAAGTTATAAAGAGAGGAATTTTAATGCAGTATGGAATCTGCATCAGGCGTATATTCAAGAACTAAAGGATAATAACTATTATATAATTACAGAAGTTGCCCAGAAAAGTAAACCAATATTGCTTGTTGAGTGTGCGGCTATGTATATTGATTATCTAAACGATATTGACTGCGCGGACTATGAATTGAAAAAATTGACTAAGCGTCACATAGATGCACAGACGAGGTACATAAAAGCTTTCTTAAAAGTCCTCAAAGACAACCAAGTGAATATTAGTAAACTGGCTATAGGAGCGATACATAAAGAACATATAGGATTTTTTCATAGCACACTGCTAGACTATGCTCCAAAGACTTATAATCATTATATAGAAGGATTGACTCACTTCTTCGAATATATTATCAAAAAAATTGGTCACGAGATTGATAACCCATTCAATGCCATAGTTAAGAAAAGAGTTATTAAAAAAGTAGATATAGTTGAGGAGGTTGAATTTGAAAAACTCATCAAGGTTATCTCTTACAATAACGGATGGGATGAGAAGAAGCAAGGAAAAGATAGGAGGATACTCAAGTTTAATCATTATAAACCATACTGGAAGGAGTTATTCTATGCAGCGTTACTCACAGGAGAGAGAGCAGATGGTATAGTACTTCTAAAGTGGTCAAATATAGATACTAATTATATAAATATTCCAAATCACAAAGTAAATAGACTCAAAAATAGTAAGGAATATGTCAGTAAAACCCCAATCACTACGGATTTGGCCAAATTATTAGAGAAGCTAGGATTTATGAAAAATATGGGGAGTGAAAGCTTTGTATTTGCCAGCGAGGTAGTGAATAGGGAATTGCTCAAGTTGCATATGAGTAGGGCTTTTACTCACTTCTGGAAAGCAGCCGGTAATAGACAAGGTATAACATTCAAGCATCTTAGAAAAGCATATATCACTAGACTTACTATAATGTTAGGTGATAAGTCAATAGGTATTAAACACTCTGGAGCTACGATGATTAGAGAGCATTATTTGAAGCAAGAAGAAATTACAAAAGAATTGTTAGGTCAATCAATGTTTAAAATCGATGAAGAGGTGTTAAGCAAGGTGTTAAGCTAAAGTGTTAAGTAATGTATGGAAAATGTAAGTTTAAATACTGATTGTACTGATTAAAGCAGGGAAAATAGCGCACTCGGAAGGGTTCGAACCCTCAAGGAAAACCTGCAATACTGATCGTATCACCTTATTTTCTTACTTGGTGTTAAGTAAAGGTGTTAATCTATCCGTGCCGATTTGACTAAACGTATTATCAGTGTCTCCAGTTAATTTATTATTAGAGGCACGACAAAATCAGAAGTTAGAGAATTGTGTGGTGATGATTGGAATGAAAAAGCTTGGAACAGAATGGCGAATTTTGCTAATAGATATAGAGATTCTGCTGGCGGTTCAACACCATTTTATGATAAAAAACTAAAGCTTTGGTTTTGGTATTAATGCTAACGGGCGTGGATAACCGAAGTGGCGACAACTAAAAGCAGAATAATCATGAAAGAAATGAAACGAATACCTCTAAAACATGGGAGTGCTCACGTAGATAAAGACGTAAGTCCTGAGACTGTAGAAGCTCTTAACAAAATGTGTGAGTTAGCTTATGAAATGGCATCAGAGCCATTGCGGTTATCTGATGTTGTGGAGAGTTCATTTGAGATTGTTGATGCACATAAGGAATTTGTCTTCAACAATGCTTGCCCATACTGCAAATGTAGGCTCACTTACGTAGCTGAAGGATGGGAGGAAGATGATAATGGTCAATGGATGGTAGACAGTTTTGATATGCAATGCTCAAGTGAGCCGGACATGGATAAAACCAAGGAGTGGGAAGAATGGTTTACTGTTCATTCTCAAATGCCTTATGTGCATCAACTGCCAGTAGATACAAAGGTTAAGAACTGGATCAATAGCAAGTACAGATTTAAGCTTGACTAATTCTCCACAATGATAAAGATATGGGCTGATTTTAGCCGACTTAAATGAGGAAAAATATGAATGTAGAGAAATTTATCAAGGAAAGAATTCAGAACGAATGGAACGGTAAGGTATATCTTGGCTTCTATGAGGATGAAGAAATAGATATGTTTGAAATGATGGAATTATACGCAGAATCTAAGGCTGAAAATTTGCCTATATCGGGTGTTAGTCTTTCGTTGCCTAGTCACATTGATGCTGGTAAAGAGGCTAAGAAGTATGCAAATGAAATGAATGGCAAACGTAAACCTAATGGATTTCACGAACTTGATTTCTACAACGGAACTAAGACTAAAAAAGTAACAATAACGCTTTGTCCCGAACAGCAAGAGAAAGCCCGTGAGATGTCAAAGAAACTATTTGGCAGGGAGAACATATCTGGATTTGTAGCATACTTAATTGAGCATTATGGAACTACCTAAAGAAGCATGGATAATTGTTTATGCTTGGCATGAGCCTTCAGACTGGATAGGTTCATTTCCGAGCAACCTGTATCAGCAGATATTAACTGATGATTACGGAAAGCTACCAAGACACTTTGATAGCTTTGATGAAGCAGCTATTTACGCTGAGAGAGAGGCTTTAATAAACCCATTGATAATACCAATAGCTGGTAAAAAAGCTATGCAATGGCATGATAAACAAACCCCATTGCGCCTTAGCGCAAAAGAGCGTGAGCAAAAAAATATTTAATTATGGGCTAATGGCACTAAAGTATCTACAAAGCGGTGAAATAGTGCTTGCAGCTAACACATCGCTATACTCCATAAAGGTATGCAAATAACGATTAAATGGAAACTAAAAGGGTTTAGCAATTATTTTGTGACTAATAAAGGATGGGTAATTCGTAATAATTATACAACAAATCATCAGCATTTTAAAAATTATAGATTCATAAATAAAAACAGCAGGAATCAATTTACATTGTATAGATATGGAGCTAAAGAAACTTGGAGTATAAAGCAGATGAGGAATATTCTAGTGTCGGTCACTCCAATATCAATGCCTGATAGATCAATTATTAAAATATTACCTTTTTAATAAACTATTGTCAAAACTTAAATAACGATAGCCACTAATTAAGAATTAACCAAAAAGCTTAATTAAGGAATAGTAGATATTATTAATATGGAAAGTAAAAAGAAAGACAATGCCAACAATTAAGACCATCGGATCGCAGACTAAAGAACAAGCCAATCGGAGTTGGTCAGGTAATGACCCATTTATTCATAGTAGATTATGGCGTAAGGTTCGTAACAAGAAAATACAACAAGAACCGCTATGTGAGGTGTGTAAGAAAGAAGGTAACACAGTAGAAGCTAGCGTAGTGGATCATCATAGACCTAGACGCTTATGGCCTGATTTATCATTAACAATGACTAATCTAGTAAGTATGTGTGGTCTACATCATCGAAAGAAATCATTGATTGAGCGTGACTGCCAGACTAGACGAGTATGGGAATTAACTATTCAGACTCATGTATTATACAAAAGATAAATAAAACATGCATAGGAGGCTTATTTATTATTATTTTATTTTCAATTACAAAAGGGGAGGGTGGGTCACATCTATATTAATAAAACGCATGTTAACCTTCACACTCAAAAAAAACTCTCGCTATTGATTACCATAAGGGGGGTTTTAAAAATATAAAACAACTAAATATGAAACTAACAAAGAAAGAACTCGCAGCACGGAAACTCCTTATTGATAATATTGAGAAGGCTACAAATTTGTTAATTAAAACCTGTCAAAGTTACTGCAAACAAATGGATACTAAAGCAATACCAATGTTAGTGTTGCGAGAATATGAAAGAGTATTACTAGATAATTTTAGGAAAGGAATCAAACGATGAAACCACAACCGTTTTTAACTCCTGATGGGATTGTCATATTTAAACAACTCATCAAACATGTGAAAAAAGTAGGACTAATTGATATTGATTCATTTAGACTAAGCGATCTTGCAAATGCAATTGATATGGTGCAAAGGAGTTCTCAAGAGATAAATTTTCCTAGCGGCAAAAACGCAAAAATGAAAAAAAATGGAGTGCAAGAAACTATAAATGGATACACTCAGGTAACAGGTCACGTCACAGTTATGGACAAGTACAATAAGATTGTAGATAGTATAGGTGCGAAGTATGGGTTGACGTCAGCTGATAGAGAGAAGATATCTGCCTTTTCGGAGAAGAAAAATAAACCAAACATAAGTTAACAAAATGTGATTTTTGAACGACTTAAATGATGATAGAAATGAATATTACAAAAGAAGACTTTAAAAGTATTACAGAATCAATATGGTTTGACGATGATTATTATCGCGATCGAGTACTTAGTGCCCTTAACGACAGCTTTGACAAGTTCGTAAGCAACAAGTTAAAAACGCATGTTGATTTAAATGATGTCAGCAAATGTTATAGATGGGGAGGTAACCACGTTGAAACTGTTAGGCGGTGCAATAATTGTGGTGCAACTAAGGAAATACAAAAATAGTTACCAACTGTGCGGGAAACCCCAGACACATCTACACATAAGAACCTATGCGTGAGAGGAGGTAATTGGCTTAATAAACATTCGCAAAATGTGCTAATACCTAATTGCCAAACCGTAGCAGTTGAACTTTTTACTCAAGTAGAAAAAGAAATGCCCGATGTAATTGGTTGGTGTAGTTGGTGCTCAGTTATGATTGAAGTTAAAGTTCAACGGTCAGACTTCCTGCATGACTTCAAAAAGCCATTTAGACAAATTTGCACTAATGGAGTAGGCGAATTGCGATTTTATTTATGCCCTGAGAACTTGATAAAAGAAGAAGAAGTGCCAGATAATTGGGGACTTCTTTACGAAACTAAAAGAGGTATTAAAATTATAAAGAAAGCAGAAAGGCAAAGTGCAAATTTGGCAGCCGAACGGAATATGCTAACTAGCTACATTAGAGGCCGAACGTAGCATTGTTGGTAACGTTATGCGTGTATGGCAATGTAAGCCACACTATAAATTTTGAAATTAAATATAAACTAGATTGGCTTATTTGCTATACACATTGCTAGCAACTGGGCGGTTTTAAAACGAGAATTTGATATGGGATACTATACCGAGCTAAAGTTTAAAGCAAAACTAAAGCAAGATACGCCCAAAAATGTAGTGAGCATTTTAAAAAGGGTAATAAATACACTAACTTAAATAACAGATAAAATGAATAAAGAAAACAAAAACTTAAATTTAGGCGAAAGCTCGGCATTGAATATAGCCGATGTTAGTAGCAGTGTCATTGTGCCAAATGAACAGGTAGCATTATACTTTCAGTTTGATGATGATGAACCAATAGAAGGTGTAAAATGCAATGGTAAAGAATTTACAATGAAAATGCTACTTATGGAAAATGGATTTGTAGAATTTACAGATAGTAAGAAGAAGTTTAGAATGTTTGTTAGGCATTGTAGCTAACGAATACGAGTATAGAATCGGTTTTTTACGGAATTGAAACACTAAACTTAATTATATGAAAATAGCAGAAGAGATAATCAGAACAAGAATGTTACGGATAGGCAAACAATACATAGCCGACCTCGACACAACATATATTGTCGACATGATGGAAGAATACGCAAGGCAAGTAAAAAACTGTTCTATGCCCGATGTTGTATTGCGAAGCGAACAGTTAGCCGACCAAAAACGCTATTGCAATGATTGTGGCGATTATGTTGGTAAAGGGTGCGATAATGAGGATTGCAAGGACTTTAAGGTTAATTGAATACAACGTTATTAATAAATTGGCGTTTCAATTCAATTTATTTTGTGTTGTATGCCGTTAAATTTTAGAATATGCAAACACTTGTAAAAGTAGAAAATAAAGATTACGGATTCACATTTCGCACATTTTACGGAAGGTGGCAAAAGAAACACGCTAAATACTTTATTGAGTTGATGAAAGAAAAAGGCATAAAATGTTGGTTACTTTAATGGCATACAACGATGTAAATAAAGCAATGTGACCTGCCTAAAATTGGTCATTTTAATCCGCTACATATCCAAAGGTCATTTGCCTTATTGTGTGTTGTAGCATCGTAAAGCGAACGATATGAAAATTAGGTTCAACAGACAGCAAAAATGGGCTTACGTAGAACATGGATGTCTCGGAATGTACACAATAAGCCATAGATGGTATTGGGGTTACGGAAAAGGATTGCAATACTTCCGCAGTTACTTGACTTATTAGTGAGCGTATGTGCTACAACGGTTTGAATATGGTGAGTAGCCGACACCTAAAACTTAGCTATGAAAAACAAATGTTTAATCGGCTATTCACTATATTTTGTGTTAGCCACTTTTATAAAGCGATGGCATTAAATAAAGAGCAAATACTGAATAGCGTAATATCTGGGCTGGATTCTATACCAAAACCGAAAGAAGGTAAAACAATAGTCACGTCTAAATATATGGCTGAAATGAAAGAAGCGTTTAAATACGCAAGACAGGTTCAATTCTCCTACGACATAAAAGAAATGCGAGAAGCGTATGAAGTATTTGACAACTACATAAAGCGTGTGTTGGCTAATTGTGGGTAACGATGTAGGTATCGAGGGTTTTTGAGACGATTAAAACGACAAATGATTATGATAAAAGTATTTAAAGTAGCAGACATTCACTATCTCATAAAGCAAGTAATTACCGAGAAAATAACCTACGGTAGAATGGTGGAGATAATGAATGAAATGTCAAACGAGGCACACTCTAAGTCTCAAAAATCTGCGATACCGTGTGTTAGCAAGTGGATTGCTTGCTTGGATCAGCTTCCAGACGATGAAAAGAGAGTGCTTTGTTTGCACCAAGATTCAGAAAGCCAATTCATTTGCTGGCGCACTAGAGATTGTAATACAGATGAGCCTAAGTGGTACGGAGGTGCAATGCCTGACTATTGGCAAGAACTGCCAAATGCAATCTAATTGCTAACGTAAAGCATAAACGTAGTGCGACTTTGAAAGCACAAAATTTGAATTAAACAATAAACTAATAATTAAAAATATGAGAACGATACAAGATGTTAAAATAGGCGAAAAAGTAGAAAGTGGTAAAAACGGTAACGGAATGGTTACGAACAAAACCAAGCGGACGATAACCGTAACTTTTGAAAACGGTAACATAGTTAAAAACACATACAAACATAATGACGATTATTTTTATGAAAGTGATTTTTAATTATGGTATTTAAAACACTAAACTTTATTTATAGCACCTCACTAAGCATTACGTTTATGCAGTGTTGTAAAATCGTAAAATTAAAAACATGGAAAGGACACAACTTGAATTAGAGAAATTAATCGACCACATTGCTAAGGAAATAAATAACGGCAAATTAGATGGAGATAAAATTCCAGACTTGGACACATGTACCCAAGAGCTTAGGGTGTTGGTAGAAACGTATGTTGCCGTTATGATTAGAAATGATAAGCGTTTTTAATTTTATGTTTTACAACGGTTAGGGTATGATACGTTGCGTTATTAAGCAACCAAATTAATAGATAAAAACAAAATTATGAGTAAGCATATAGCATCCAAAAATACAAGTGAAAGCAATGGATTATACCCATTGTTAGGCACTGTGCGTTCTTTGGTTTATAACGAGGACTGTATGATAGGATTAAAACGCTTTTATGACAATTATTTTGATTTAGCAATTTGCGATATACCTTATGGAATTGACGTTGGGAATATGGCTTATTTAAAAGAAACAAAAACAACAGTTAAGCAGAAAAATGGAACTAGACTAAATGGCAATAAAAACAAAAAGCCATATACCCAAAAGGAATGGGATAAAGAAACACCGCCTCAAGAATACTTTGATGAATTACAAAGAGTGAGTAAACAGCAAATAATTTTTGGTGTAGAATATGTGAATTGGAATGGATTAGGCAATGGAAGAATAAAGTGGAATAAAGGCGTTGCTGAAGGAATGAGTTTCAAGAAGTATGAACTTGCTTATTGCTCTATGATTGATGAAGAGATTGAGTTGCCTTTATTGTGGGCAGGGATGTGCCAAGCTAAAAGTTTAAGTGAACCAATGACACAACAAGGAAATAAAAAACTAAATGAGAAACGTATTCATCCCTGCCATAAGCCAAGACTTCTTTATAAAAAATTAATTGCTGATTACGGTTTTGAAGGAATGAAGTTATTAGATACTCACATTGGCGGTGGTTCGATTAGGATTGAAGCTGATTTAGCAAATTGCGACTTTACTGGTTTTGAAATTGACGAAGAATATTATTTAAAACAAGAAAAGCGTTTTACCAACTTTAAAAAGCAACTACGTTTATGGTAAGCACTAGCATTGTACCTAACGGTTAGTATATGATTTCGGGCGTGAATTATGCCAAATATTAATAGATAAAAACAAAATTATGAATAATCAAATAGACAACAAAGAATCAGAAAGTAAGCCTGAATTATATACATTGTTAGGCAAAGTTGTTTTTTCAAGAGAATTATTTATTGAAGCGATAAACGAAATTGAGAAACAACATAGGCACGATTCTAAATGTAGTGAAGCCTTTAGAGTGATTTTACCTAATGACTACATTTCAAATTATGCAAATCATTGGTTACAAAATCAACTAGTAAAAGTGCTACAAATAGCAATGAATGACACCCATAAAGATAGTTGGATTGAGTATTATATGTGGGAGCTTGATTTTGGATTAAAGTACTCTAAAGGCTGTGTTAAAATACAGGGTAAAGATTTTGAGTTAAAGACCTCTTCTGATTTGTGGGACGTGCTCAATGTTGCCTAACGTATCGCTATACTCCATAAAGGTATGCAAATAACGATTAAATGGAAACTAAAAGGGTTTAAACTACCACACCTGGAGACTTAACAACACATAATGACAGCAGCGGAAGAGTACGCTAAAGGTGTACTAGAGGGGAAGAAAGTAGTAGGACAATTCATTTATCAAGCAGCACAACGCTTCTTGGATTTACTAGATCGAGAAGATGTATTTTACGACATCGTAGAGGCCGAAAGAGTAGTCACATGGTTTGAAAAGAATCTCAAACACTGGGAGGGAAAATGGAGAGGTAAACCATTTATATTAGAAGACTGGCAGAAATTTATACTTCAGCAGATTTTCGGTCTAAAAAGGGATGGCAGACGATTGATAACTAAGGCTTATATACAAGTCGCAAGAAAAAACTCAAAGACCACATTTAGCGCAGGTATTTCGCTATTTCATTTATTTGCTGACTCAGAGCAAAGTCCACAGATACTGATAGGTGCCAATAACGAAGATCAGGCTAAAATATGCACCACCTGCGCGGCCAACATCTTAGAGATTAGTCCCAACTTTATCCCTTATTTGGACGACAGCAGTATCAAAGTATATCGATATAAAGATAAATGTACAGCTATCTCATATCCGCAAAAGAATGGTCGAATAGAGGCCATGTCCAGAGATCTAAAGACCAAAGATGGCTTTAATCCTTCGCTTGGAATTATTGATGAGTACCATGAAGCCGACACTCCTGGACTGCTCAACGTAATGAGATCAGGACAAGGCGCGCGCGAAAATCCACTACTCATTGTGATCACAACTGCTGGATTCAAAAAAGAAGGGCCTTGTTACTCACAACTCAGAAGGGTATCAGTAGATATACTTGCTGGCAAAAAGACCGATGATAGTCAGCTTTCAATTATCTATGAATTAGACATTAACGACAATTGGGAGGATAGCCAGCTGTGGCGCAAGTCCAATCCAAATTATGGGGTAAGTGTATTTCCTCACTACCTAGATGAAAGATTCACAGAAGCCAAAAACGAGGGAGCCAGCAAAGAGGTAGACTTTAAAACTAAAAACCTCAACACATGGACCAACGCTAGTACGGTATGGATTCAAGATCACTTGTGGCAAAAAAGCAAAGCAGATCCGCAACCATGCACCACTTACTACTCTGGCTTAGATATAGCCGTGAAGCGTGACTGGTCTGCGTATGTATTGATTGGCAAAAGCGATGACGGTTTTTATAATGTGATACCATACTTCTGGATACCGGAGGACACGGTATCAGATAAAGCCAAAAATGAAAACTCAAATTTACTCGACTGGATCGATCAAGGACTAGTATTCACTACTCCAGGCAACGTAACAGACCATGATGAAGTAGCCGCCTTTATCCTAGAGAAGCGCGCAGAGTTCACGATTAATAACTGCATCGCTGATGGTGCCTACTGTATCTCAATCATCAACCAACTCAATGCCTCTGGCCTTGAGACTTTAGAATTGCCACAGACACCCACCAAACTTACTCAGCCAACGACTTTGCTTTATGAACTAATTATGGAAGGAAAAATGAGACACGGAGGTAACCCTGTACTAAGGTGGATGATCGGCAACTCAGTCCTAAAGGAGTACAGGTCGGGACTTTGCAAAATAGAAAAAGAAAGTGCACTTGGTAAGATTGACGGCATCGATGCACTCATTAACGGACTACTGCCTTTTACGATGCCAGTAGAAGACGATAATTTTTATGTGGCATTATGGAAGAATTGAAACTAAAGAGTGGTTGGCAGATGACATTTGCTGAATTTAACAAACAGTATGAGATGAATATGACACAGGATAGGTCCTATATAGAAGCATACCGCATTACCGAAGATCTGCACAAATACTTAACTGGTGCAACTAGATACAGCGGCTACGATTCCTTCCGAAAAGCCCGCCAAAGGAAAATAAATAAATAACCACAATTGGGACAATGTCCCACATTGAGAATAATTCCCATATGTATATTTATGTCATACAAGCGCAAGTATGGCAGAAAAAGCGGCATTTCTACAAAAAGTATGGTCAACTGTTGTTTATAACCCTAGTTATAAGCGAGGAATATCAGCCGTAGGACACTCATTTGATGCTTTCAAGGCATTTTTTGGAGTACATACCTCCGAATCTGGAGAAGGTGTGTCTGTAGAAAAAGCCGCAAGCATTGATACGCTATTCTCTTGCGTAAATGCCATATCTCAAGACGTTTCAAAATTAAAGTTCAGGGTAAAGCAAAAAACCGATAAAGGTCGTTTGGTTGTCCATAATATGGTCAATTACTTAATTGGGGTACGACCAAATCCCTACACCTCTGCAATCAACTTCTGGTACAATATCATTTTCAATATGCTTTCCTACGGCAACGGCTACGCCTTAATAAAGCGTAAACGCAGTGAGCCAGAGCAATTTATTATCCTTCACCCGGACAAAGTAGACTGCCTGGTGATCGAGGGCGATATATTCTACAAATACGAAGGATTCATCATTAAACAAGAGGACATGCTTCATTTCAAGCTGTATTCTTTTGACGGCATAGTGGGCGTAAGTCCCATTATTTGGAATGCCAACACCTTCGGTTATCGGATCAAGATGAATAAATACCAAGCCAAAGTACTTGGATCAAAGCCAGAAGGATTATTGAGCTTTCAAGAGGGCTTGACTCCAGAGCAAGGCAAGCAGGCAATGGAGATGTGGAAATCAATGACCCAAAAGGATGAATTAGGAGGGACTCCAGTTCTAAGCGGAGGAGCTAAGTACCAGCCATTTACGCTCAATCCCGATGTGGTACAGATGTTAGGAGCTGCCAATCTCAATGATGAACGTATCATGGGAATATACAGGATGCCGCCTACGATGATACAGAAATACCAAGACTCTGCATTCAAAGGTCCCGAACAGCAAGACAATGTTTACCTAAAATACACACTGACGCCAATCAATAAGGTAATTCAGCAGGAATGTGACTACAAGCTATTTCCAGAATCAAACAGACAAACCGAGACGCCTCTTTACACCAATCACAACATCAAAGAGATGCTGCGCGGGAGCTTGAAGGAGCAAGGAGAGTGGTACAGGCTCTTGCGAACGCTAGGACTTTCTAATGCTGATGAGATAAGAGAAATGGAAGACATGCCCCCACTAGAAGGTGATCAGGGGAAGATAGTGGTCATTCAGGGGGCATATATGCCCCTAGATAAGTTGAAAGCCTTTTATAAAAACAAGGCAACAGACTCTGAGTCCAACACCCTGAGACAAATGGGATTTGATTTAAGCTTCCTAAAGGAGTCTATCGAAAAGACGGAAATAATGAATAGCAACGAATGAAAAAGGATTATATAAAAGACATTCCAGGAGGTGAGAGAAGGTACATAGACCCACTAATGGAAGTTCGTTCAGGAAATGATAGCGAGGATCATATTCAGGGAATAGCCGCTGTTACTGAAAAAGTTACCGACTTAGGCTGGTTTGAGGAAATAATTGCTATAGGTGCTTTTGATGATGTTTTAAATGGCGATACGGTAGCATTGTTTAATCATGATGCAAATTTACCATTAGCGAGAACAACGGCTAAAGACCCTGCAAAATTGAAATTGACAACCAATAAAGAAGGGCATTTAGCGTATGATTATCCTCCTCCAAAAACATCTATAGGCAGTGATCTTACTGAAAATATCAGAAATGAAGTAATTCAACACAGCTCATTCGCTTTTACGATTTCTGAAGAGAAATGGGACTTTGCCACTAAAGAAAATGGCCGCGAAAAAGATCTAAGAACGATCATTAAGATTGATCGCCTCTATGACGTGTCACCAGTCACATTTCCAGCATATATAGATACCACTGTAGCGGCTCGAAGTAAGAAGGCACTGACCAAAGAAAAACATTCAGAGCAGGCTGAAAAAAGCGATGAAATAGAAAATTACCAAAGACAAATACAAATAATAAGGATCAAAAATAAAATAAAATTATGACAATGAACAGACTTAAAGAAGTACGAGAGCTTATTGAGAATCACAACAAAAGGCTCGATGAAATTTCTGATGCTTGCGATAAAGAATCAAGAGCGTGGAAGGATGAGGAGAAGACGGAAGTCGCGAAAATCAGTGGTGAAATTGATGAATTAGTAGAAGAGCGCAAACTTCTTGAAAAGGAAGAAAAACGTAAAGAGGAAAGAGCAAAAGAGGAGTTTTCCAAAAAAGAGGAAATAGAAGCAGCGGAAAAAAGAAATAAAGAAACCAAAGTTACTGGGGACAACCTCAAAACAAAGGAAGCAAGAAACGCGAAGACATTTTCATTAATCCAAAGTGTAGTTACTGGGGATTATGACAGAGCAAAAGAAGCTAGAAATTCTCTTATCGATGGTGGACATCTCGAAAAAAGAAGCTTTGGCACGCTAACTGACGCTAAAGGCGGGATTTTAGTACCAAGTACGATAGCCTCTGACATTTGGGATATTGAGCAGGAATACGGGTTTATCCCTCAACACGCCTTTAATTTTGGCAATATCGGGCAAAGCGACTTAATAGTTCCGAATGTGTTGGGCAGACCTTCATTTTCAGCAGTAAATCAAGGTAGTGCCATCTCAGGATCGGGATTCAATTTAGGTGGCATTGCTTTAAAAGCTTTGAAGTGGGGGGCAATCATCGACTGGACCAACGAAGTAGATGAGTCAGTTGGTGCTCGATTGATGCCTATCATTATGAAGAAAATCGCAGAGGCCTTGGCTTATACCAAGGACGATGCCTTCATCAATGGAGACGGCACATCGGCATACAACAACATAAAAGGACTCGAAGGCCTTACGGGCACAGTCAATTATGTAAGGACAGCTACCGCGCCATCAGGCAATATTTCTTTTGCAACATTGGACGCTGACGATTTCCAATTACCAATAGCAAATGTAACACCGGGTGCCAGAGCAGGAGGTCGTTACCTGATGCATCCTAACATGATCTTGACTTTACAGAAGTTGAAGGACTCACAAGGGGCGTATATCTATGGAAAGCCTAGCGAGATGGCTCCAGTAGGAACTTTATTCGGCTATCCAATTTCATTGAGTGAAGCCTTCCCTATTGCAGATGGAGTCACTAAATCAGTCTGCGCGTTTGTGAATCCTTCGCACATCGCTTATGCCAACGGCAGAGATTTGCGCGCAGAACAACTCAAAGAAGCTACGATCACAAATGAAAATGGCGATAGCGTGAACTTAGCTACTACCGATGCGCAGGCATTGCGATGGACATCAATTTTTGACGTAAAAATGGACAACAACACAAGATCGACAGCTGGTACAGCACAAGGAGCATTCTCTGTGTTGAGAACAGCAGCATCTTAATCACTAATTAAAAGACAAATAAAAAATGGGAGCAATAGATTTAAAATCAAAAGTAGGGTTTGCGGTACTGCATGCAAAAGCAGCAGTTACATCGACTCAAACAATTGTGGGAACTATAGTAAGTGGTTTCCAGGGCGCATCATTCGTAGTGGATGTTGGAGCACATACCGCAGATGACTTGGTGGTGACTTATCAAGAGCGTGATGGATCGGGTGCTTGGGCAAACATATCTGAGTCAGATTTGGACGGTACAGGTACTTCTCAAAGCAGGGCTTTAGTAGTCGCTGATGCTAACACGCAAATTTTCGTGGGATACAAAGGCAACAAGGATCAAATAGGTGTAGTAATCACCGACAGTGGCACAGGGTCTGCAGTAGTCGGAGCCTATGTATTGAAAGGATTTCCAAAGGATTTACCATCTAATCCTAACTAATGGCCTTTTATAAAATGAAGTTGTTTGGAAGCTATACCGGGCTTAAGTCTGGCATAGCCTACCATTTCGACAAAGACCAAATTATCGAAGCTCCTCAAGGGGAGTTTAACAACTCTATCGCTGAATTTTCTGAAAAAAGGGAAATCGAAGTGTCAGGAAAGCATGTAGAAACAGCAGCTATGAATCCTAAAGCTGAGAAACGAAAAGGAAAGGGGAAATAATTGGCTATTTCATATAAAAGAACGGTCGCACCTGTTACGGAGCCCATCACACTTAATGAAGCGAAAGACCATTTGGAGATTAACCATAATGATAAGGACAATCTTATCAACATGTTGATCAAAACTGCCCGCGAAATGGGTGAACATGAGTCCGCCCGATCTTTTTTTACACAAACTATAGTGGCACAATTGGATGATTTTCCAACAAGCAACATAGAGCTGATTTATGGCCCAGTCCAGTCAGTAACTACGCTGAAATACTATGATGTGGACAATGTTCAGCAGACATGGTCTAATGCAAACTATAGAGTAGATATAGTTTCTAAAATAGCCAAAGTAGAGGCCGTCAACTCGTGGCCAGAGGTGTATGACCGTATCGATGCCATAGAAGTGACCTATGTCGCTGGATATACTGAGGTAGCGGATATCCCAAGCACGGACAAGTCTGGCATGCTAATGTTGCTGACTCATCTTTTTGAAAACCGACAAGATGTAGTAGTGGGAAGTCAGGTAAACATGATGCCACAGAGCTCGCAGTTCTTATTTAGGAAAAACAAGATTTACCATGTTGCAAAATAAAATACTCCGCCCAGGCGAACTCGACATCCGCTTAGTCATCCAAAGCAACGCCCCTACAAGGGATGCAGTGACTAGTGAGTCGATAGATGCATGGAGTACGGTCGCAACAGTAGGTGCAAAGCGCATCCTCAAAGGAGGACGTGAGGGATTTGAAGCCGCCCAAGAAGTGGGTACCAATAAGGAAAGCTACCTGATCCGCTACTCCAACGCACTAAGCGCAATGGACGGCACCTATCGGGTATATGAGTCAGGCACGACAGACTACTATTATGTCGGACTGGTAGAGAAGCAGCGCAGAGAGGGATATATCATGTTTCAAGGAGAATTAAAAGCATAATGGCAAAGGGAGCAACCATACAATTAATAGGGGAGAAAAAGCTATTAAATATGATTAAAAAGCTGCCTACAAAGGCTAAAGATAGAAAATTATGGAGGACAGCAGCAAGAGCAGCAGGCAATCCTATAGTTAAAGAAGTGAGAGAACTAGTTGACAATGAAATGTTTGCAGACAGTGATGAAGAACTAATGAGGTCTGTCAAATATAGAAACTTCTCAAATAATGTCCTTGGTGGCTTAGGGGGCTATGTCAAGTTCGCTCATAAGTCAGAGAGTAGATTTTTTACGAACCCTGCTAAAGCCGCTGTATTGGTTTACAACAGGAAAGTAAAGCCGTTGAAAAAGACTTTCAAAAACTGGATACTAAAGGCTACGGAAAAAAGGGGAAAAGAAGCTTCTGCTCTATTATCAAAAAGAGTAGAAAGGTTTTTAGAAAGAGAAATCAATAAACTGCTATGATTGGTGTGATCAACATATTGGAAAATGATGTCAGTGTGGCAGGAGTGGTGAGTGATCGGGTATTCCCAATAGAACGCCAACAGGGTACGAATTTACCAGCGATCACCGTGGACGTAACTGATGTAGAACCCAACGGAACTAAGGATGGAGTGAGCACACTTGATGAAGAATTTACCAGGGTAACAAACTATGCGCAGACACTCGTAGAGTGCTTGCTGTTAGCGGGATTTAGCCGCGCAGCTCTCGATAGATATACAGGCACCAACCAAGGCGTAGTTATCCAACAGATAGACTTCTTGAGTGAGATTCCAAACAAGGCACAAATCAACAATAAGCGGGTATACACCATAGAGCAACAATATAAAGTGAGGGTAATAAGATGATATTAAAATTTATAAAAGACGCGCCTAGCAAGAATGGCAAAAAGTACAAAGCCAATACACAGGATGCGATCATGGACTACGACTATGGCAACATGCTCATAGACAAAGGTTTTGCCGTGCGGGTGGACAATGTCCCCAACACAGTGGAGGAGATAGTGAAGGAGGAAAAAAACAAAACTAAAAAAGACAAGTAATGGCATCATTAGGAAAATTAAGTGGAACACTTTGGAAAATAACAGTAGCAGGTACAGCCATCAACGGCTTGACCACTACTTCGGCATCGTTTACGATGGAAACGAGAGACACCACCACCAAGGATAGTGCAGGATGGAGGGAATTTTTAGGAACAGTAAAAACATCAGCATTCACAGCCGAAGGACTTGTTGCTTTAGACGCGACTTACGGATTAGATGAATTATACATCGCTTATGATACAGGCACGCCAGTAGCGATAATATATACCACAGCAGAGTCAGGAGATATTCAATTTTCACAAAGTGCGATTATCACACAGCTTGATAGCGCAGCAGCAGACAACGACAACACCACTTTTTCATTGTCATTGCAAGGAACAGGAGCGGTGACGAAAGCGGCTGTAGTATAATAAAAAATAATTCCATGAAATCAACCATCATAAACGAGAAAGAATACCCTTATAAGCTGACAATATCAGCTTGTAAGAAATTCAAAGAGAAGTTTAAAATAAATGTTTCTAAAGCTGACAGCTCAGATGTAGAGCAATTGCAATATCTCCTATATCTCGGATTAGAGGGAGGAGCAGCTGTCAACGAAATAGAATTTGATCTAGACATCAAAGTGCTAGACAACTATGACATCACAGAGCTTTGTGAAAAGATGCTCGATGTAAAGGAAGATGAAGACCCAAAAAAGTAAAGGCCGAAGGTGATGATCAACCAAGTGATGGTGAGATAGATTGGGATGAGGTCGATCAAATAGCCTTCGGCCAATTGGGATGGAGACCCCAAGACTATAATTACTTCTCACTAGGTGATTATTATAACGCCTGGAGGGGGCAGGACAAGCTGATGCAGCAGCAGTGGCAGATGCACCGCTACACTGCTTTCATGATTCAACAGATGAATTGGGGTGGTAAAAAAGTAAACCCAATCAAAAGAGCTACCGATCTATTTGAGATGGATGTTGACAAAGTGCCGAAGGGAGATAAGAAGAAGTTGAAATTTGTAACCGTGGAGAGAGTTGGCAAAGACTGATTTAATAGTACGACTGATAGGAGATACCTCCTCACTTAATTCTAATTTGAGAAAAGCCACAAGTGGGCTGAATTCATTTAAAAGAACGATAGGCACGGTAGCGGGATCACTTGGCCTCGCCTTTGGTGGTGCGGTAGTTCTTCGAGGCATTGGCTCTATGATCGGCAAGATAGCCGACTTCGAGGAGCAGATGGACAAGGTCGCTGCGGTATCTCGCGCCTCCTCCAAACAGGTACAAGAACTTACCCAAAATGCCCTCGATCTTGGGGCTAAGTCCAAATTCACCGCCACGCAGATCGCTGGAATGAGCGAAACGCTGGCGCGACTTGGGTTCTCAGCGCGGCAGATCATCAATACCACCGAAGCTGTTAGAAAATTAGCCACCGCAGCAGGTGAAGAACTCGCACCATCTGCCGCGATCATGGCCGGTACGCTCAAGTCGTTCAACCTGGAAACGACTGAGTCCGAGCGCGTAGCCAACGTGATGGCAGAAGCATTCTCCACCACTTCACTTAATTTAGAAAAGTTTGGCGCGGGTATGGCCAATGTCGGGGCGATAGCCCAAACAACGGGCAGATCACTAGAGTTTACCTCCGCGGCATTAGGTACGCTGGTAGACCGAAATATAGATGCCTCCAAAGCGGGTACAGACCTAAGAAAAATATTTATAGAGCTAGCCAATAAAGGACTCACGCTAGAGGAGGCGATGGCGAAGATTCGCAGCTCTACCGACAAAGTCAGCACAGCGGTAGCACTGTTTGGCGTAAGATCTGCGGCCTCCGCGATCATCCTATCCAATAACGAAGACAAGGTAAATAGCCTTGCTGATTCTTACGCTGATCTCAATACCGAGCTAGACAACATGGTTGGTATCATGGAAGACAATCTCAATACTGATCTCAAGTTAATGACCAGTGCCATCGATGGAGTAATCCAAAAAGGCAGCGCACTCAATGACATTTTTAGGGGAACTATCCAACTTATCACCGCAATGGTCGGTGGGGATGTCAAAGGTGGATTTTTTGATGTGGGTACGTTAGGAGCAGAAGAACTTACAGATAGGGTCCAAAAGTTGCTTTTTCAATTAGACCAGACTAATCAAAAATTTAAAGATGGTGTCATAGATTTAGCTACCTACGATAAGCAAGTAGAAAAAATAAACAACACGCTACAGCTAGCAGAAAAAAGACTGGTATCGCTCAAAGAACTCGATGAACCGTTTTTAGGAAGCGGTCCATCACTGAGGGGCTTTGCTGATGCCGTAGAAATACCTATAGGACTCATCGAGGAGGTGAGCAACCAACTCAAAGAAGCTCAAGAAAACGCAAAGGCCGCTTTTAATATCTCTCAACTTGCTGGATATAATGCCGAAATAGCAAGTCTTAAAATCAAGCTTGAGGAGTTGAATGCAATCGGATTGTCAGCCGCGACAAACATACCCATACCCGATGCCATCGCCCGCCAAGAGATATCAGCACCTCTAGTCACACCAGTAGCGATCGATACTTCCCAACTCACAGGTCTAGAGAGTGTCAGAGAGGCATTATCAAACGAACGCCTATTGATGCAAGGTGAGCAACAAGGATTGCTCGATGACATGACGGGATGGAATGAGAATGTCCAGATGGTCATATATGGCGTATCGAATGCATTAGGAGATGGATTTCAAGCGATAGGTGCAGCTATCGCATCTGGAACAGATCCATTGGAGTCAGCAGGGCAGGCGATATTGAAAACATTTGCATCGCTGATGTCTCAATTAGGGACATCTATGATTGCGAGTGGTGTCGCCATGTTGGTCGCGGAGTTAGCGTTGTCTAATCCATTTACATCAGGTGCAGGATTGATCGCAGCAGGCGCGGCATTGAGTTTATTAGGCGGGGCTATAGGAGGATTTGCATCAGGAGCTATGGGAGGAGTAGATGGAGGCGGTGCCTCCGCAGCAGGCAGTGGAGGAGGCCAAGCTGCCTTCGGGAACGTGGGATTAGGATTTGAAAACAACCGCGAACCGCAGACCGTCAACATCGTGGGTCGCATTAGAGGGCAAGACATCGTATTTGTGCAGGAAAAAGCCAATAGAGATTTAGGCATCAGAGGATAATGGCAGAGAACTTACTTTTCAAGATCACAATGCTCACCGATAAGACCCAGGGTGACCCTAGCAAAACATGGTTAGATGTCGGTGGTCAGTTTGCCAGTTATTACAATGACGTTACTGGGGCGTTAGTAGTTAGGGACTTGGCGGATAACACAATAAAAATTTCTTCTGCTTTCCCCTTTCCAACTGTTTTACAAGGAAATGTAGACTTCACGTCAGAACCTGCACAGATATTTCAGAACGGACTACTGCAAGCCGATGCCACTTATTCAGTATGTGTAGGAGCTGATTTAAAACACTTCATGCTACAGCGGTTTATTAGTCACCCATTCGCAACTGCCCGACTAGAACCAGCCCATTTTTCTTGCGCAGGGTTCTCTTGCGACCTACTTATATCAAATACATCAGTTGTCAATGAAAGTATCCCAGGCGCAGCAGATGGTCAAATCACCATCACCGCTACAAGCTCATTAAGCATACAATATGGCCTCGCGGACTTTGACTACGGGGCAGGACAAACCAGCCCTATATTCTCTGGTCTCATAGGCAGTACCTATACCGTGTATGCGGTAGATTCTAATCAATGTAAACAAAATATCACCGTAGTAGTGAACACTATAGGGATAGATGACTATGGATTACTGTATAGAATTGGCTATCAAGACCTTAATGGCAATAATGTCCGCTTCGATGTCAAAAAAATCAGCTATGCGGGTGCTTCCTCAGAGATCACTTCCTCTAGCGTGCCTGTTAGGTATGTTTCAAATGAGGTCGATCAGTTTGATCCATTTTCAGGAATCCGCCCTTCATATGTCACTGTTACCATTCCAGAACTTACCAAGTTTGGCTATAGAGAATTGTATACCACCAACTCCAGAGAATACCTGGGGGTCTGGAGCAAAGACACGGGTGCAGGATATGTCGAGCTGTGGCGCGGGTTTTTAGTGCCAGAAGTATTCAGCACCTCTTATACCTATGTAGTGGACTTGTCTTTAACCTTTGTCGATGGACTGGCAAAACTAACTGACAATAAGTATGCTGATGGGCAAATAGTGTTCAGTGATATGAAACTCATCGATGTGGTCGCCAAAGCCCTCGAAACCACCGACTTGGAATTACCCATCAATGTCGCCATCAATATTTATGAGAACTCACACAATACCGCAGCGACAGACGACCCACTGGCTCAGACATATATTGATCAAGAAACATTTTATGATGATGACGAGCTAATGAGCTATCATGAGGTTTTAGAAACCAAGATTCTTAAACCTTTTGGCGCAAAACTATTACAATGGGGAGGAGCATGGTGGGTGATCAGACAAGAAGAATGCCTCGATAATTTTGATTACAGAACTTTCGATAAGGATGGGGTTTATGTCAGCAACAGCACCTATAGCCCTCAAAAGTCATTAGAACTTTCTTCGGTTACTACCGCTAGGGCGGTATGGTCAGGGGAGAATGCCACCTACGAAATTCTACCGCCAGCACGTGAGGTCTTAGTCACCAACACCCTCGGACTCAGACTCTCTTTATTGGAAAACTATTCCTTTGAATTATCTCAGTCCAACACGCCATTATTTTGGACTTTGGTACTGGGAAATAGTACCATCACTGGCCAAGTCACGCAGAACGGAGAAGGAAAGACTAACGCCTACAGATTCAATAACGTCCAATGGAGTAACAACATCAAAGTCGCTTATTTGAACGCTATCTCCAAAAACATACAATACACAAGTGGAGATAGATTTAAATTTTCTTTAGACGTAGCGGTGGACAGTATTAGTAAGGCATTCCCTTACATGATCATCCGAGCGAGGATAAAAGTAGGAACTAATTATCTATTGGAAGACGGGAGCTGGACTACTACAGATAGTGTCTGTCGCTTTTACCCATCGCCAAAGAATGGATATCAGGAAGTAAGCATCGAGGCAGATTTCCCAATCACGAACGTGGTAGTAGATACCACATTAGACGTTAGGGTATATGACTATCAAGCGAAAAACCCAGATTTTGGAGAATATTCCAACGTAGCTGGTTTGCAAGTTCTACAAGATGGAGAAGCTGTCTTTAGAGCATTTGCTACCGTAGGCGTTCCGCTCGATGCCAAATACTCAGTGTATGCAAACTTAGAGGATATATTTTATTTGTATTTCTTCACATTAAAAGAATCAACAGATGCAGAATCACTCCCTGGTATAGTAAGACCAGATGATTACAATGGCACCACAAATACCAAAGTGTGGAAGTTGGATGAAACGGTGAAAATAGATGCATTCGACAGAACGGGCACAGGATTCGACCTACTTACGGCCCAAACCAATAGGTATTTTTATATCGACAATATTGTAGTGAATGTCTTGCCTAATGGGCAAGAAACTGCTGAAGAACAACTCATAAAAGTACCTATTAATGATAAGTTCATCAACGACAATAAATTTGAAATAGCCGCCTCTGATTTGCCGCAAACATATATAAGCAGTGGTAAGTACATATATAATTCCTTTTTCAAGTTATCCGATGGGTCTAACACCCAAAACTGGACACGTGATGGCGTGGCCGAATCTCAAACAATCCAGCAAATCCTTGCTAAAGTGCTCACGCGTCAACACAGTACGCCTAGCAATAAAATAACGGGTACTCTCACGACTCTGAACCGTGGCGGAGCTCATATGGACATCACCCCGCTGGACTGCTTGGTCGAGACACAAGATAGCGACACTATATACTATATCAATGGCTTACAAATCAATGATAAGGAGTTGACTTTTCAGGTGTCATTAATGGATTCCAAAGCAACCCTGACTGATGGAGGAGGAGCTGGAGGAAATTACAGTGGAGATTACAACGCGGATTACGGAGGAGACTTCGCAACAATATTTAATTAAATAACATGGCCAATCTAAATAGAACCACCTATCAAGCGACCGTAGACAGCGTAATAACAACCAATGGAATAGGTGGTATCACAGGAGCTGCAGACAATATATTACGGAAAAGTCTGAGTAATAGTGTAAAGCATTGTAACTTCTCATATGGGTCTATAGGTACCAATCCCACATCTTGGGATGTATTCTATTATGATGAGGTTAATCGCTTTGCAGATGTCAATGCCAATATTATTATAAATCTTAGCAATACCATCAATTTAGGTATCTACACATTGAGAGTAACCAAAACCACGGCATCAGATGTCACCGTTGCTTTCACTTCTGACGAAACAAGTCTTACTAAACATCAAAACAACGCAGTAAATATCACCCTATCTGGACTCATTGGTGATCGGTTTATTATTAAGCTAGAAAGAAAGAATACTATCCTATATGCTTACGAGGTATTTAACGACCCTGATCTACTTGATGAAGATGCAATGACATCTGACAGTGATTCCAAAGCAGCTACGCAGCAGAGTATCAAAGCTTATGTGGATGCCGTAGAGGCAGCTATATTATCAACACTCTCAAGCGATGATGTCAATTATGATACCCTTCAGGAGTTAGTTGATTTTGTAAAGACGATAGACACAGATGGTGAGTTAGTTGCGGTTATAGATACCGCAGTAGGTAATACTGATTGGCGTACTGGTACTGGTACTGGAGGTGCCTTCTCCGCAGACGCTGACACGCAGATCACACCAGACACCGCTATAGTATTGGATCAAGCTACGGGTGATGAGGTAGCACTTGATCTATCCATGACGGTCAACAAAGCGACATCGGGAGATTATACAGTCCTAAAAGCTAATATCACCGAAACTGCTGCGCCTGGTACATCAGATTTATTCTTAGACTTTCGAATAGGAGGTGCTTCAAAGTTCAAAGTAGGCACCGCTGGAAATATCACTGCCGCTACTGACACTGATGCCACCACAATATTAGGCAGGACAAGAATAGATAGTAGAGTTTCAAATTATTCTTATTTTTCACATTATGATTTAACAGGACTCAATGACTACTATATGCGAGGGAGTTTCCAAGGGCAAACTGTCATAAATGCAACTACAGGTCAATCAGTGCGGCTTAGAATTGCTAATATAGATAAATGGATTGTTGATTCTTC